>Ga0316207_10000288_pt1 | contig 93911 bp, 83 predicted proteins | sample 6weekpyrite_MG_FD_204943 | JGI IMG/M metagenome (GOLD analysis project Ga0316207, IMG submission 204943) | Microbial mat bacterial communities from mineral coupon in-situ incubated in ocean water Damariscotta River, Maine, United States -... | ecosystem: Environmental > Aquatic > Marine >...
ATTATGCCAGTGAGCGCGCCAGGATTTACTGATCTGCGGATATTTTTCATCCCAGCGCTGGGCAAACTGATCAAGTGCAAGCAGTGCCTCATCCTCCGTTGCAGACTGGTATATTTTCTTTAAGTCGACGGCGATGGCTGTGTAATTTTTCCAGGGCACAAACTTCATTGAATTACGCACCATGTGTACGATACACAGCTGTATATGCGTATCAGGGTAGACGGTGTTAATCGCATCAGGGAAGCCCTTAAGGCCGTCTACGCAAGCAATCAGGATGTCTTTAACGCCACGGTTCTGAAGCTCAGTCAGTCCGTTCAGCCAGAACTTGGCGCCTTCATTTTCAGACAGCCACATGCCCAATAATTCTTTCTGGCCTTCCAGATTGACGCCCAGTGCCAGGTAGACGGACTTATTGATCACACGTTTATCCTGCCGGATTTTCAGGACGATACAGTCCAGGTAAACAATGGGATAAATCGCATCGAGTGGCCGGGCTTGCCATTCGGTTACTCTGTCAATGACAGCATCGGTTATTTTGGATATAAGTGCCGGTGAGACATCGGCATCGTAAAGGGCTTTAAACGTGTCGGCGATGTCTCGTGTGGACAGTCCTTGCGTATAAAAGTGCATGACCTTGTCTTCCACAGAAGGCATACGACGTTGATTTTTCTTAACTAATTTTGGTTCAAAATCACCGTTTCGATCGCGAGGTGTGTCGATCTCAAACTGACCCTCTTCTGTCTGGATGGACTTGCTGGTATAGCCATTGCGGCTATTGTCAAACCCTGTGATCTCGTTTTATCGTAGCCAAGGTGGTCATCCAGTTCAGCATTTAACGCTGCTTCAATGGTGATTTTAGATAACATCTTCGTGAGCTGACTCAAGTCATGCTCCGTTTTAATGTTTTTAGCTGCCTCTTTGGCAATGGCAAGTAAATCTTCTTTTTTCATCTGCTTATCCTCTCCTATTTGGAGTGTATGATAAACAGTTACACAGATTTATTTACAGTCTCCTTTAATTCATAACGCTTCAATCTCAAAAGATGATTCCTTCTGTATCAGGTTAGTCATAAAAACCACCAGAATCAGCTTTAACTACTATTTTTTATTTTAGCTAGATGGCAGACAATTTTATACACATGCATACTCACCCTTCTTAACCAGCGTATTGCTTCAAGGTGCTTGTTTGCTTCACTAACCGATATCTCTCCTGCTGCAATTTGTTGCATTGTATGATCACGTAACAACTCGGCTTTATCATTTATATATTTTTGAAAGTCATCAAAACGGCTAAGAAAATTCTGTTCAATTTCTAATGATTTATTTTCAATTATTTTAGAAATCAGGTGACTAAGTTTGCCTCTTGGTTCATCGAGTAAATTTAAGTACAGAGCTGTTTCTGCCCTGTCTGCATCCTCATCGAGTCGCTCATGCAAACGTTGCAGGTGATCCAGTACATGAATCAAAGACAATAGCGTTAAACGGTAGACCTCCTGCTCATCCCTAATTTGTATGTGATCAGCAAATTCATGTGTTTTATTTAAAGCCCGTTGGATTTCATGTAAGTCGTACTCACGGCCTTTTTCTACATTGGCCAATAAAAAATTCAATCTGGAAAATAATGCGAGCATTTCTCGTTGCACTGACATATTGAGAGCTGTAATTGCCATACCATTATCTTTTAATAGCGATTTATCTAAAGCAGATGTATAGACAGATTCTTTTTCGGGTATTACTTTTTTGATGAAATTAGAAAATCGCTCTGCTACAGGTAATACCAGCAAAACGCCCAGCAAATTAAAACTACTATGAAATGCAACCAGGGCGACTTGCGCATTATCATATAAACTTCCAGGAGATATCATTTGCCATAGAAAAATATAGGGCGATAACAATAACAATGCGCCAACTCCCGTCATCAGGTTATAAATGACATGGGATAAACCGGTTCGACGAGAACTCACATTCCCGCCAATCGTTGCTAAAGCGGCAGTCGATGTGGTGCCAACATCCATCCCAATCACTACTGCAGCGGCCTGCTCAAAATTAATCGCGCCTGCAAATAAAGCTGTTAATGCAATGGCCACACCCGCACTGGATGACTGAGTAACGACCGTAATCATTACACCCAGAAAAAATAATTTGAAGCGCCCACTTAAACTGTCATCTGGAAAAATTTCGGGAGTGAGTACCCCCTGTAAAGAAGACATTGCATCCTGCATAACAGAAATACCCACAAAAACCAGTCCAAAACCGGCTAAAGCAAGACCAATTTCTGCCATTTTTTTATCAGCAAATAGTTTTAAAAGTGCACCAAATAGAATTACTGGCATCAATAAGTTAGCCAGATTTAATTTAAACCCTAACAGCACAACCAACCAGCCAGTAATCGTTGTGCCAATATTTGCGCCAAAAATAATACCTAATGATTCAGAGAAGGATAACAGGCCTGCACCAACGAACCCGACAGCGGCTACCGTGGTTGCACTGGATGATTGTAAAACAGCTGTGGTTAAAGCTCCGGTTAGAGCACCTGATGAAGGATTACGGGTAAACTTCATAATTACTGAACGCATGTAATCCCCCGCCAGGGCTTTCAAGCCATCTGTCATTATGATCATGCCAAGGAGAAAAATACCCAGGCCACCCAAAACAGGAAAAATAATAGTCAACATTTTAATAATATTAACATATAAATTTTAGTGTGGATTAGGTGTACTTATTTTCTGGGCAGGTTAAATAAGCTTATTTATATCACCTGCTTTACTTAAATTAAAAAAATAATATTAAATAAAGTCTTTGACCGTCAAGCGTTAACTGAACTCATTTATATAAAGGACAACCATTAGCAGTTCCCAGTCAATAGGCAACAGTTATTTTTGATGTAATATTTTTAATAATCGAGAAAAAATTTACCGTCTTTGTTTGAAATTAAATCAGGTTTTCGTGCAAAGGTGTCATTATAATAAATAATGACACCGACAATACCGCTATCAAAATAAAAATATAACCAATACAACTGTTCTACTGTAACTCAAAAGGTTAAAGTGATATCTAACATAAACACGGCTTCCTGACAGAAACTTTCAAACATGAATCCATCGCCACTTTACATCGGCATCGACCTTGGTACTTCGGGTGTGCGAGCCTGTGCAATTAACCACCAAAAAGCATTACTGCACACGTGCAAAACACCCCTCCCTGCAACTATTAAACAAGGCCGCTCAATCACACAGGACGCTAAACTTTGGTGGCAGGCCACCCAAAAAGTGCTGGATGAATTGTTTAAACATATTGACCCTCAACAGGTCAAAGCCATTTCGGTTAATGGTACCTCGGGAACCGTGTTAGTTTGCGATACCCAGGGCGCGCCTTTAGCACCTGCACGAATGTATAATGATGCTTTTTGTACCGAGCAAGCGACGCACATTAAAGATATTGCTCCCATTGAAAGTGCAGCACATGGGGCTAGTTCAGGCCTGGCTAAATTACTATATTTGCAGCAACAACTTCCACAGGCTAAACATTTTTTACATCAAGCCGACTGGATTGCCGGCAAACTCTGTGGCCGATTTGATATTAGCGATGCCAACAATGCATTAAAAACCGGTTACGACCCACTGCAGTCCCGCTGGCCGGATTGGCTATTACAGCTCAATATTAATATGAATTTACTGCCACAGGTACACTGCCCCGGCAACGCTGTTGCCAGCGTTAGCCCTGACCTGTTTAAGCTGAATCCCGCGTGTAAAATCGTTAGCGGCACCACCGACAGCATTGCCGCCTTTATCGCCACCGGCGCAAATAAACCCGGCGATGCGGTAACCTCATTAGGCAGCACCCTGGTGTTAAAAATGATTACCGAGCACCCCATATCTGCACCCGGGTTTGGCATTTATAGCCATAAATTCGGTGACTATTGGCTGGCGGGTGGTGCTTCAAATTCGGGGGGAGCGGTGCTGGCGCATTATTTTACTACTCAGCAAATAAATGATTTTACCGCACGGCTAAAACCTGAAAAAAACACTCGATTAAATTACTACCCGTTATTAAATACGGGTGAACGCTTTCCGGTAAACGATGCCGATTTAGCCCCGCGACTGGAACCTGAGGCCAAAAATGAACTCGAATTTTTTCAGGGTATTTTAGAAGGCATCAGCCAAATTGAGCTAGAGGGTTACAACAAACTCCAGCAATTGGGTGCGCTGTTTCCAACACAGGTTGAAACCACGGGTGGAGGCAGTCAAAATACAGCCTGGTTGCAAATGCGGGCGCGCACATTAGGGGTGACGGTTAAGCGCGCACAGTTTAGTGAGGCATGCTATGGTAGCGCGCTGTTAGCTCGGCGAGGCCTGCTTGCCAGGAGTTAGGGTGTTAGTCCTGGTATAAGCAAGGCCAAAGCCCTGCCTTCGAACGCCCCCAAACAACACAACTGGAAAATTATGATTGGAAATTTATTCACCGGCTTCGGCTATATTTTTAACGGCTTAAAATTAATATCACAGCCCGGTTTGCGCCGCTTTGTGGCTATCCCTTTGAGTATTAATGTTGCCTTTTTTGGTGGCGCGACCTGGTATTTATTGGCTCAGTTTGATCAATGGATGGCGAATCTGCTCCCCGATTTTCCGAGCTGGTTAAGTTGGCTGGAAAGTTTATTGGTGTGGCTATTATGGCCACTATTTTCGATTATGATTTTACTGGTGATTTTTTATACCTTTACCTTTGTTGCAAATTTAATTGCCGCACCGTTTAACAGTTTGCTGGCCGAAAAAATTGAAAAACATTTAATTGGTCAGCCCATCGACACCGGTCCCGGCTTCCCTACATCAGAGATGATTAAACGCAGCATTGGCTCGGAGCTTGGCAAATTAATGTACTTTTTAAAATGGTGGATACTGTTACTTGTTTTCACCTTAATTCCGGTTATTAATTTGGCTGCACCTTTTATCTGGATTTTATTTGGTGCGTGGATGTTGTCACTGGAATATTTAGATTACCCGATGGCTAATCATAATAAATTTTTTAAAGACATTAATAAACAGGCCATTACAAAGCGCAGCCTGTCTTTAGGGTTTGGCGGCGGCGTGATGTTATTTACCAGCATTCCAGTGCTTAATTTAATTGCCATGCCTGCAGGGGTTGCAGGTGCTACCGCATTATGGGTGAAGCACGGAGAGAATATCTCGTGAACAATAAAAGTAATATTTTGCAAGAAAAAATAGTTGATTTAGAAATTCGCCTAACGCATCAGGAAGATCATATTTTGTCTTTGGATAAAATTATTTATGAGCAGGATAAACTGCTAAGTGCGCTGCTGCAAAAAGTAAAACAGATGGATGAAAAAATAAAATCAACGGATGAGAATAATATTTTATCGGCACAGGATGAAGCTCCGCCACCGCATTATTAAATTAAAACTATTACAACAAATGCTGCAAAGTCCAATCATCTTTAATGCGTGTTTTTTTACGCACGATTTTTCCCAGCGTTTTATTTAAAAAACTATCGCGAGACACAAACGATAAAACAGGTTCACCACGTTTGCCCAAATGTTTTTGTAATTTATTAAGCCCCTGATGCTGCTTATCAATCGTTAAACCTTTTTCAATTACCCCGATGCAACGTTTACGACTATCCATAAACCATTCTGCATAAGCTAAGTTTAAAAACACATCGCCATTATTCATTTCCTGACGTGCCGCATCCCGGCATAGTTCGACACCGCTTTTATCACCATTTAAGACCAGCGCCAGACCACAAAATGATGCATACCTATTATGATAAATATCATTATATGAAACAGCATTATATGCCAAACGAAAATTAATTAGCGCCTGAGGCAGGGAATGGGATTTTAAGAAATTAAACCCCTGCGTGAAATTTTCACTGTGTTGAGAAATACTTTCATTCATTTTAATTCGCCCTTAATTCTTACTACTGTCCTTAAACTCCATACATCCATTGTATAACTCTGGTAGAAAAAATCCGCTAAATTTTTTGTTAAACACTTCACAGTGTGAGCATTATTGCCGCTGGCCTGTTAAAATAGACTTTTTAACCTAGACATCGCGACCCATGACTCCCAAACCAAGCCCACAAGACACTTCCCAAAACGCCCACAAAGTTGGCTTTATTAGCCTTGGCTGCCCTAAGGCTTTGGTTGATTCTGAGCAGATCATCACCAAACTGCGCGCCGAAGGTTATGAGATTAGCCCGTCGTATCAAGGCTCGGATATTGTGGTAGTAAACACCTGCGGGTTTATTGATGATGCGGTGGAAGAGTCACTGGAAGCGATAGGTGAAGCTTTAAATGAAAATGGCAAAGTCATTGTCACCGGCTGCTTAGGCGCAAAGGGCGATATCGTGGCCAATAATTACCCGCAGGTTTTAGCGGTAACCGGCCCGCATGCGGCGAATGAGGTTTTGCAAGCGGTGCATGAACACCTGCCCCCCGCGCACGACCCCTATACCAGCTTGATTCCAGCCGCGGGCATTAAACTCACCCCCAAACATTATGCCTATTTAAAAATTTCCGAAGGCTGTAATCACCGCTGTACCTTTTGCATTATTCCGTCATTGCGTGGTGATTTAGTCAGCCGCCCGATAGGCGAAGTAATGACCGAAGCCGAAAACCTGGTGAACGCAGGGGTAAAAGAATTACTGGTGATTTCACAAGACACCAGCGCCTATGGCATCGATATGAAATACCAAACCGACTTCTGGAATGGTCGCCCGATTAAAACCAAATTTGAAGACCTCGCCAATCATCTTGGTGAGCTCGGCATTTGGACGCGCATGCATTATGTTTACCCCTACCCCCATGTAGACAAGGTGATTCCCCTAATGGCCGAGGGTAAAATTTTGCCTTATTTGGATATTCCATTTCAACATGCCAGCCAAAAAGTATTACGCACCATGAAGCGCCCCGCCAGCTCAGAAAATGTTTTAGCGCGGATTAAAAAATGGCGTGAAATTTGCCCCGACATTACTTTACGCAGCACGTTTATCGCGGGCTTTCCCGGTGAAACCGAAGATGACTTTCAAGAGTTGTTAGACTTTTTAGTGGAAGCGGATTTAGATCGCGTAGGTTGCTTTGCCTACTCTCCAGTTGAAGGCGCTACCGCTAATGAAATCGCCAAACAAATTCCGGAAGATGTAAAACAGGACCGCCTAAAACGCTTTATGGAACTACAGGCTAAAATCAGCGCCAATAAACTCGGTAAAAAAATCGGCCAGACTATGCAAGTGATGGTGGATGGTATTGACGAGGAAGGTATTATTGCGCGCAGCAAAGCCGATGCGCCGGAAATTGATGGACTGGTGTTTGTTGACTCAGAAAACAAATATGCTGCGGGGACCTTAATTGATGTAAAAATCACCGACTCTAGTGAGCATGATTTGTTTGCCGTTGAGGTTTTAAAAGCTTAAAAAATTCACGTGAAAAAAAGCACATTTTTTATGAAGTGTGCAGCAGGCATACAAACAAGTATTAACGATTATAAACCGTTATTTTCATTCATTCGGATTTTCTTTGCTTCGTACAACCTAAAAAAATATTACTCCAAATCAATACAAAATATATAACACCACATTAAACTATTTTTTAAATTACTTTATAAAAAACTATGACAACATTATCCGATACCCGCCGCCAATACGATTTCAGCAGCTTAGCCCGCAAGCAACTTAACGCTGACCCATTTCAACAAATGCAACTCTGGTTGCAGCATGCAAAAGATGCCGGGCTTAAAGATGCCACTAGCATGACATTAGCCACCTCCGATAAAAATGCCATGCCCGACGCACGCATTGTGTTGCTCAAACAACTCGATGAAAACGGCTTTTGCTGGTACACCAATTATGCCAGCCACAAAGGCCAACAACTTGAAAATAATCCGCAAGCCTGTTTATTATTTTATTGGCGCGACTTTGATCGGCAGGTAAAAATTCAGGGACGAGTTGAAAAGCTCAGCGCGACAGATGCCAATGAATATTTTCACTCGCGCCCGTTAGCAAGTCAGTTTAGTGCCGCAGCATCCGAGCAAAGCCAGCCTATAGCATCACGAAAAAAACTCGAAGATAAACTCCAACTGTTACAGAAGACAAATGCCAATACCGTAGACAAACCGGCAAGCTGGGGTGGCTACCGATTAATACCCGAGGCCTTTGAATTTTGGCAGGGTCGCGAAAACCGTTTACACGATCGTTTCGCTTACACCACCCCCTCTTCAGGTAACTGGGTCATTACACGGCTGCAACCCTAAACTAATACCTGCTATAATTCGTACAAATCACCGCGCAAACCGACAACAAACTATAGGAGCGAGCTTCAGCTCGCTGATACCCCCCTCAATAAAGAGTTAAATATGAGTAATAAAATTTTAATTTCCATCGGTAAAGTTAAAGTTGAAGCTAAGCTTCTCGACACCCCCACCGCACAAAATATAAGAGACGCACTCCCGTTTGGCAGCCAGGCCCAAAGTTGGGGTGAAGAAATTTATTTTGAAACGCCGGTAATGGCCGAATTAGAAGGTGACGCAAAAGATGTGGTGGAAGCCGGTGAGTTAGCATTTTGGACAGAGGGTAATTGTATCGCCATTGGTTTTGGCAAAACCCCCGCTTCAAAAGGTGATGAAATTCGCCTCGCCACAAAAACCAATATTTGGGCACATGCCATCACCGATGTGACTTTATTAAAACCCTGCAAAGCCGGTGATTTTGTTTTTATTGAACTGCTGCAAGCATAACATAAACCCAAAAATCTAAACCAATCCACAGATAAAAATCGGCCTGTATCACAATAGGCTGATTTTCTAAAAACTAGAGAAATTATTTTTAATGCCTATACTTATTAATACAACAAAAGGGGCCATTAAAGATGCTTATTTTTACTTTCTGTTTAAAAGTCACAAAACCATTTTGTCTCCCAGTTCAATATATTCTATCAGCAAGAGGACTCCTAACACTTTTTTACCTGTTGATACTAACCCCCGCCCAAAGCTCAGAATTGCAAGACCCGCAAACTTTAATAAAAAAATTACAACAGGGCGGATATATATTGTATATACGCCATGCGGCCAGTAATCGATCTCAAACCGATACCAACACCAGTGATTTAAGCAACTGCGCAACCCAACGTAATTTATCTGCTAAAGGTCGGCTGCAAGCCAAAGCCATTGGCAAAGCTATTAAATCACATAACATCCCTATAGGAACCGTTATCACCAGCCCCTACTGTCGCTGTGTTGATACCGCACAATTGGCCTTTGGTGGCGGCGTTAAATCCGATAATTTGCGTTTTACTATTTCTGCTGATGCAGCAGAAACCCAACGCCTATCAAATGAGCTGCAAAAATTACTCGCCACCAAACCGACTGGCGGAAGCAATACCGTAATTGTAGCGCATACTGGAAACCTGAAAGAAGCCGCGAAAGTCTGGCCAAAACCAGAAGGTGTGATTCATGTCTTTAAACCCCTTGGAGGAAAAAACTTTACACACCTTGGCCACATCACACCAACACAATGGTAAAAACAACCAACAATAGCCACTTACTATTTCCCGAGCAGGAGTCACCATGCTGAAAAAGATAAGCAATTTATCTTTACGCTGGAAGTTTATGCTAGCTCCGGTATTAGGCATTATTTTTACATTTATTTTAGCCATCTCATTTATTTCTACTGAAACCGAGCAACGAAAAAAACTCTCTACTATTCAAAAAATCACCATGGAAAACTCCAGGGTGCTTACTCATCTGGCCACCCTACTCGCAAGCAACCACGCTCACGCTTATGAATTACTCAAAATTGCAGCAGACGGAGGTGATGAAGCGCGTTTATATGAAATGGGCAAGCCTTTACTAAATAATGTTCATAGAATAGAACGCGAAACTCTACTGGCTTCCAGCAATATCAATTCAACTGACTTAATAATAAAAAATATTGCCGACTATAAAAAACAAATTATAACCGCCGTCGAAATGTCCACCGTTGATCTATCGCTAGCCTATAAATACATGACCCTTGCCTCCAGCGAATTCAATAAGGCCAATGCTGCATTTTTAAAAACCAATAAAGCAATGCAAAACAACCTTAAAACTCAATTACTTGATTTTCACCGTGAAACTGATGCAACATTATACAAATATTCAGTGTTTTTTATCGCTGTTATTTTCATCGTAATAATCATTAGCTATTTGTTAGCAAAATTATTGTCGCAAGATATTCAACATTCCATAAACACTTTAAATAAACTAGCCACAAATGACAACACAGAAACAACTCGCAGTGAAGTTGCACAGTTAAACCAGGTGATTAATCACGTTAAACAAAGCCATTTTAAATTGAAAAAAATTCGCAATGAATTAAAACAGCAAAAAAATCAATTACGTTCAATTCTTGATAACATGGTAGATGGCGTTATCACTATAAATGAAGATGGTACTGTACTATCTTTTAACAAAGCTGCCGAAAAAGCGTTTTCTTATTCTGTTGCCGAAATAACAGGTGAAAACATAAGCAAATTAATTTCAAACCATGATGAGTATTTAAAAAAATATTTACAAAAAGATAAAACACAAATTTTAGGCGTTGGTCGCGAAGTGAAAGCAATACGAAAAAATAAGGAAACTTTTCCAATCTATCTATCTGTAACTGAACTGCCTATTAATATCAAAGGAAAAAGACACTTTGTTGGATGCTTTCGAGACATCACTATTACTAAGCAACAGGAACAACAAATACGACGCAGCCAGAAAATGGATGCCCTGGGAAAATTAACGGGTGGCATTGCGCATGATTACAATAACATGCTTGGAGTCATACTCGGTTACTCAGAGTTATTAATTTCAGTTTTACCCCACCAAACTGAAAAAATAAATTATGTCAAAACAATAATTCATGCTGCGAAACGTAGCGTAAAGTTAACCAGTAAATTAATGGCTTTTTCACGTCTCAAAAAAAACGATGCAGAAAAGTTAAGCCTTAATAACTTAATTAAAAACCAACAACATATGCTGGAAAAAACCTTAACTGTTAGAATAAAACTCACACTCGATTTAGATAAAAACTTATGGCCTATAAAAGTGGATATCGGAGATTTAGAAGATGCTATTCTCAATATTTGCATTAACGCCATGCATGCTATCCCAGAAAATGGTAGCCTAACCATACAAACTCAAAACAACACCATTGAAAAAAATAATATTTCACCAATAGAGTTACAGCTTGGTGACTACGTTCGTCTCGATATAATCGACACGGGCTGCGGTATGAACGAAGAAACTCTCAACAAAATTTTCGACCCCTTCTATTCAACTAAAGGAGACTTAGGTACCGGCTTAGGCTTAAGTCAGGTTTATGGTTTTATAGAACGCAGTCATGGCGCCATAAAAGTTTATTCTGAACTCGGACATGGAAGTCGTTTTTCACTTTATTTTCCACGTTTATTAGAAAAAATTAATGATACTTCAAACAAGAAAACAGATTCTGAAAAAAACATTGAAGGCACTGAAACCATACTGGTTGTAGATGATGAACCAGAATTACTCAATTTATGTAGCACCATGTTACAACAATATGGCTACAAAACTTTTACCGCAGATAATGCATTTCAAGCTTTAGCAATACTAAAAAAAGAGTCTGTTGATTTGATGCTGTCAGATGTTATTATGCCAGATACAGATGGTTTTAAACTGGCTAATGCCGTACAAAAAAAGTATCCGAAAATTAAAATTCAACTCATTAGCGGTTTTAGCGATAACCGACATGTAAACAGTAGTGATAAAAGTTTGAATGATAATTTAATTCACAAACCTTATAACTCACAAGTATTGCTTACTCGAATACGTGAGTTACTAGACAATAATGAATAAATTCGAATTAATTAAGCCTGCCTCATTGAGAAAATAAATTATCAGTGATTAATTATTTTCACGATAATTTCTTAAAAAACGGTCCATCTTTTCCATCACTCCCTTCATATCTTCACGACGTGATAAAAACACTAATCGAAAGTGATCTGTTTGCGGCCAGTTAAATGCCGTACCCTGCACTAGTAAAACTTTTTCCTGTTGCAACAATTGTAAAATAAATTTTTCATCATCATCTATTTTGTAAATTTCAGGATCAAGTTTGGCAAATAAATATAGTGCACCTTTAGGGCGCACACAACTCACCCCCTCTAGCTGATTTAACATTTTCCAGCTGTAATCCATTTGCTCATATAATCGCCCTCCGGGTTTAACTAAGTCATTAATACTTTGATAGCCGCCCAGTGACGTTTGAATAGCATGTTGCCCTGGTACATTTGAGCACAAGCGCATCGAGGCTAATAACTCCATACCTTCGATAAAATCTCGCGCATGATCTTTAGCACCGCTAATCACCATCCAGCCCGCACGAAAACCTGCCACCCGGTAAGCTTTGGATAGGCCGTTAAAGCTAATGGTTAAACAGTCATCCACCAGTGATGCCAGTGCAATATGTTCAGCATCGTCATAAATAATTTTGTCATAAATTTCATCGGCGAAAATCACTAAATTATGCTTGCGTGCAATAGCAATTAAGGCCAGCAAGGTTTGTTTTGTGTAAACCGCGCCAGTGGGGTTATTGGGGTTAATGATAACGATGCCGCGTGTTTTATCGCTGATTTTACTTTCAATATCGGCAATATCGGGTTGCCAATCGTTTTGTTCGTCGCACAAATAATGCACCGGCTCACCACCGGATAAACTTACCGCAGCCGTCCACAGTGGATAATCTGGTGCGGGGATTAACATTTCATCGCCATTATTTAGCAATGCTTGCATCGACATCACAATAAGCTCACTCACCCCATTGCCAATAAAAATATCATCCACATCAACCGCTGGAAAATTTTTTTCCTGACAGTTTTGCATGATGGCTTTACGCGCGTAGTACACGCCTTTTGAATCGGAGTAACCCTGACAATTAATCAGGTTACGCATCACGTCTTGAATGATTTCATCGGGGGCACACAGACCAAACGGGGCGGGATTACCAATATTAAGCTTAGTAATGCTGTGACCTTCTTCTTCGAGGCGTTTGGCCTCGTGTAAAACCGGACCGCGAATGTCGTAGCAAACCTGATTAAGCTTTTCGGATTTTAATATGATGCTCATAAATTTTTTAATTATTCAAAAGTGTTTAAGTTGTGCCATCATACAATCTGCAATTTATTATATAAAGTGATTTTAAAATGAATATAGTTTTGGTCGACAGCGGCCAACTTGAAGAGGCACCTGAGTTTCCGCCGATTAATCTGCCCAAATTCGCCTGGCTAGAATATGTTGAACTGGCCGCGGAGGAAATTGAAGAGCGTTGCTGGCGTGCCGATGTAATTATCAGCACCAACACGCCGATTGATGCTAAAACAATTAAAAACAGCTATAAGTTAAAATTGATTATTGCCGCGGGTGAAAATATTGATCACATTGATGTGGCCGCAGCTAAAAAACGTGACATTATGGTATGTAATGTGCCGAGCTTAACCGCTAATAATGTGAAGGACTCACAAACAATAGCCAATAAAGTAGTCGATAATATTCACGCCTGGTTGAATCAGCAGCCCATTAATATAATTAATTAACTTATCTTTGTTATAAACTAAGTTGATTATTTTCTACAAATGAGTATAGTTCTCATTTAGAACCTAAAGGACTAATTATGAATGACTTAATTGCCACTTTACTGGATTGCCCAAATCTGAGCCTACGCTTGCTGGACTCTAAAACCGGCCGTTCAGTTACAACGGTAAATCGTGACCAGTTACAAAAAATGCTAGTTAATCAAGAAGTTAACTGCCCTAAAGAATGCAATAACATGAGTTGCCAGAATCGCTCGTTGGAGAATTAATAATCCAGATTGACGACTACGCGATGAACAGCCAACGGAACAAGCCGCAAACTACTGGAATCGGAATCAAATCCAGTAAATTGTAATTTAAACTATCTTTAAAGACGGGCTTAAGCTGCTATGAGCGGAGCTGAAGTTCCACTCCCAAACAACAAAATACTTACCTATACATATTTATAATTGCAGCCAGCTAACCATTACGTCTATCTCTTACCGCTTGCGCCAACTCTCTTAACAAAGTCTCTGTTTCATCCCAGGCAATACAAGCATCCGTTATGCTTTGCCCGTAAATCAGCTCACCCTTATCTTCTACATCTTGTCGCCCGGCAACCAAATGACTTTCCAACATCACTCCCATAATATTTTTATTGCCATCCTTTAGCTGGTCCGCAACATTCGCACACACATTTATTTGACGATTATGGTCTTTTTCACTATTAGCATGAGAGCAATCAATCATCAGCCGTGGATTTTGACCACTCGCCAACAATTGATCCGTGGCCAGTTTCACATTCGTCGCATCATAATTAGGTGTTTTTCCACCGCGCAAAATAATATGACAATCTTCATTTCCCGTGGTTGAAAAAATCGCTGAACGACCTTTTTTAGTGAGCGACATAAAGACATGGGGACGTGAAGCCGCCTGTATCGCATCCACAGCGACTTTCAAGCCACCATCTGTGCCATTTTTAAAACCCACAGGGCATGACAAACCCGAAGCCAGCTCTCGGTGTACCTGACTTTCAGTGGTACGGGCACCAATCGCGCCCCAACTAACCAGGTCTGAAATATACTGCGGGCTAATTAAATCTAAATATTCGGTACCCGCTGGAACCCCCATATCGGCAATATCCAATAAAATACTGCGCGCTTGACGCAGACCATGATTAATATTGAAACTGTTATCTAAATGAGGGTCATTAATTAAGCCTTTCCAGCCAATCGTGGTGCGCGGCTTTTCAAAATAAATTCGCATTATAATGCAAAGATCCTGCTCCAGTTCATCAATTAAAGGCTTTAAACGTTTAGCGTATTCACGCCCCGCATTAGTATCGTGAATAGAACAAGGCCCTACAATTACCAACAGGCGATCATTATCACCCTGCAAAATATCATGGATAGTTTGGCGTGCCCGGTGCACAGTATCAGATGCAACATCGGTTATTGGATATTCTCGGTGAAGCTCTTCTGGAGGCAACACTTCCTGTAAGCCGGAAATGCGTAAATCGTCGGTTTTATACTTCATTAAATTTTCAGGTTTAGATGATTAGAATGGTGCATTATATATGAAACTGCCGAATAGGTTAAACAGACAGTTTAGATAACCAGTTTTGTAACTGATTTAAATCAGCAAATTGTTGCGTAGGTTTGGGTTCATTTTCGTTCCAGACACGATTCAAACGATTCATCCATACCGCATCGACTCCCGCATTATAGGCCCCTCGAATATCGTGCACGGGATGATCACCAACATGCAGGGTTTGCGCTGGACCTGTCTGCGTTTTTTTCATTGCTTTGAGAAACATAGCTGGATCAGGTTTTGCGGCCAGCACATCTGCAGCGGATATCTGAAAATCAAAAATCTCAGCTAAACCGGTTTTACTGATATGGGCATTACCATTGGTGAGCGCCACTAAAATGTAATCTGATTTTAATGCTGACAACGTAGGAATGACATCATCAAATAACGTAACTTTTTGGCGCGCCTCGTAAAAAATATTAAACGCACTTTCTACCCATTCGGTGGTGTCGGAAAACTCATTTGCCAGCTGCGTTAAATGCACCCGCCGGGCCACCGATAAATCATTAATTAATTGTGGTTGAGTTTGCATTAACTGCTGACGCTTTTCACGCAACTGATCAATACTATAAGTTTGAGAAATTAACGGCTTATGTAACTTAAGCCAATTATAAAGCGTTTGTTCAGCCTGCTGAATAACCGGCATACATGGCCAAAGCGTATCATCTAAATCAAAACAAATTAACTTGTACATACTTTAAAATTAAGCCTAAATTCAAGGCTGTGATATAACCACATATGCCGGCGAAGAAAAAGACTTCTGAAATTCTTTTAATAATTCTCTTGCCTGTTCGCGACTTGAAAACTTACCAATCCTGACATTAAATTTTATCGCGCCTGAGCTAGACACAAAGTCGTTGGTATAAGCGTCAAAGTTTTTAAGTGATAGCTTTTCAATAAAAGCTTTGGCGTTATTTTCATTAGAAAACATTCCCGTTTGAATTGAATAAGTTTGATTTTCATTTGTGGGCTTAGTCTTGCTTTTATGATCGACAATTTTATCAGTCGTTTTTTTTGTTTTATCGACTTTCGAATCCCGATTCTTATCGACTACCTTCTTATCGACTACCTTCTTATCGACTACTTTCTTCTCGGCCGCTTTTTTGTTTTCTTTTGCCTGTTTCTTATTATCAACTTTGTTTTTTATCTTTTTATCATCTTTTTTATTATTTTTTTTGTTATTTCTTGGCGTAGTTTTTTTAACCGATTTTTTTTCTGATTTTTTTTCTAATGGCTTTGTTTTTTTAATTTTATCGCTGGCATTTTTAGCTTTTAATTCAGCCGCAGACAATACGGGAGTTATCTCATTTTTACTACCACTTTCACCGGCTTTTTCTAACGCCAATTTTTCCTCCTGGGTTGATACTTTATTACTCGAAAACAACTGTGCCGACCCGGTAAAATACCCGGACAAAAACGCCAAAGCAATAACAACAACTAAACTCAGGCCTGCCACTTTTATCTGATCTTCATTTATTACAAATGCTTTCATTTTTTATGTTAATCCTTAAAATTAATTTAGCGTTTCATTCATAATTACTTAATATCTAAAAACATTTACTTTCTACATTCAAGGGAAGTTAAATATTTTTGCAGCTGTGTAAATAAAGATAGGTTAACCGCTGCCATTACCGAACGCGGCGCTAATGTTTTTTTAAACACCGATTCCCCCGCAAACGTTTTTGCATGACCACCCGCTTCACTTAGTATCAACTGCCCCGCCACATAATCCCAGAGTTTCTGTCCACCGTGGATATTTATCTGGCAACGACCCGCGGCCAACCAGCACCAGTCTAAAGCACCCGAGCCAAAATTACGCTGCGATGCGTAAGGGTGCTCACGCGATAAGCATACCCGCATTTCAGGTTTCAAACGTTTAAAGTCAATTTGTGCCGTACACTGGCTTAAGGTTTCTCTTTCGGTTTTACTGTTTAGCGCCTGCCCATTTAACCATGCACCCTCACCCTTAACTGCACTAAAAATTTCATCTCGATTCGGGTCGTAGATTACACCTAACACCACTTCGTTTTTGATAACTAGCGCAATAGATACGGAAAAAATCGGAATGCCGTTGGCAAAATTGCTGGTACCGTCCAAGGGATCTAAAATCCATAAACCTTCTGCGTCACTATCCAGTTGTATCTGCTGCTCAGTTTCTGTCATTTCTTCACCGAGCACAACATACTCTGGCCAGTGCTGCTGCAAACTGCCAATCATCGCCTTTTGCATTTCAGAATCTGCTTCTGTCACCAAACTACCATCTTGCTTAAAGCGATATGCCACTTGATTGTAACGCGGCATAATTTGCTCTGCGGCATGCTGCTTAATGAGCACTTCTAATTTAATTAGTATTTCTTTCATTTATAATTTTTTGTATTTATTACCTATAACTTGTGTTATTTATTTTGTGTTATCTATTATTTTTTCGTAAACAGTGCAATCGACTCAACATGCGCTGTGTGGGGAAACATATCCATCACGCCAGCCTTTTCTAATGTGTAACCAAATTCATGCACCAATGCATGCGTATCGCGTGCAAGTGTTGCAGGATTGCAGGACACATACACTATGCGTTTAGCATTTAACTTTCCAATATGTTTTAACATTTCCATTGCACCGGAGCGTGGCGGATCGAGTAAAATTTTATCGTAACTAAGACTGGCTCCAGCTTTATTTAACTTTACATTATTTAGCCACGGTTCATTAGAAATATCTTTAGATAAATCAGCCGCATAAAATTCAACATTTTCAATATTATTGCGCTGAGCATTTTCACGGGCTTTTATAACCATACCTTGCGCTCCTTCAATCCCTACAACACTGGCACACTGTTTTGCCATTGCCAATGTAAAATTACCCAGGCCACAAAATAAATCTAACACATTGTCTTTTGCATTCAGCTCTAACATGTTTAATGCTAAACTCACCATCGATTGATTAATTTCACTATTCACCTGAGTAAAATCATTAGATTGAAATTCAATTGTGACATTCTGTTCCTTAAGCGTGTAACTTAAGGGCGGTGGATTTTTTGGCCATAATGGAACAACCGTATCGGGACCACCGGACTGCAACATAATTTGTAAATCATGTGACTTAGCAAATTCAGTTAAAATCGATTTATCCTCGTCACATAAATCTTCAAGGTGACGAAACACCAGTGCAGTTTTTGTATCATCTATCGCCACTTCGATTTGTGGAATGCTAGCTCGCGCCTTCATTTTAAATAATAAATTCGATAATGCTTCAATTCGCAACCCCACCGATTTATGCAATACAGGGCATGCTAAAATATCAGCTAAAAATGAATTACCTTTTTCACGAAACCCCACCAGCACCTTTTCTTTTTTATGCACATATTTCACACCCAGGCGGGCTTTTTGCCGGTAGTGTTTTAACGGCCCGCGCAATGGCGCTAAAATTTCATTGGGTTGTATTTTTCCTAAGAATTCAAACTGATGCATTAACGCATCTTGCTTGCTTTTTATTTGCGCTTCGTTTTCTTGATGCTGCAAACGACAACCACCACACACCGTGAAGTGCGCGCAAATCGGTTCGACTCTTTGCGGCGATGCCTTGATAACATTAACCACACGACCTTCATCAAACTTTTTACTGACTTTAGTGTATTTAAACTCCACCACTTCATCAGCTAATGCAAAGTCAACAAACACGACTTTACCTTCAACATGCGCCACCCCTCGACCTTCGGGGCTTAGTGATTTAATAGTCACTTCTACCGGTTCTTCTGGTAAGCGTTTTCGACGTGCTCTTCTTGACATAATTTTTTCTTTAACTATTGGTTCGTATTTATTCGAACAGTTTAAATGTTTTTGTTTGGTGAGAATCAATTGGAATTGTTGCTAACTCATGAGTTAATACCTTGTCATTTTACTTTTTATTTACTTTGTGAGCATTTTCATTTTCTTTTTCTTGTAAACGTTGATTTTTACACTTTTCACTCAAGCTGGAAAAACACCCGTAGATAAATACCGATCACCCCGATCACAAATAATCGACACAATCAGCGCATTCTCTACCTGCTCACAGAGTTTAAGTGCAGCGGCCACCGCACCGCCGGATGAAATTCCACAAAATATACCTTCTTCGGCAGCTAAACGCCGGGTAATATCTTCAGCATTTTGCTGGCCGATATCAATGGTTAAATCTATGGCGCTTTCATCAAAGATACCCGGCAAATATTCTTTTGGCCAGCGTCGAATACCGGGGATTTTTGACCCTTCTTCGGGCTGCACCCCTACGATTAGAATATCCGGATTCTGTTCTTTAAGGTAATGCGAGGTACCCATAATGGTGCCGGTGGTACCCATAGCGCTTACAAAATGTGTAATTTGGCCTTTAGTATCTCGCCAAATTTCTGGGCCGGTGGTTTCATAATGCGCGATGGGGTTATCCTGATTATTAAACTGATCGAGCACAATACCCTTGCCGTCTTTTTGCATTTGCAATGCAAGGTCACGCGCGCCTTCCATGCTTTGCTCGCGGGTGACGTTAATTAACTTTGCCCCGTAAGCTTTCATGCTGGCGCGACGCTCTTCACTCATATTATCCGGCATAATCAATACCATTTTATAGCCTTTAATGGCCGCCGCCATCGCCAGTGCGATACCCGTGTTACCGCTAGTGGCTTCAATTAAGGTATCACCAGGTTTTATATCACCACGATTTTCGGCACGTTTTATCATGCTGATCGCAGGGCGATCTTTTACCGAGCCCGCGGGGTTGTTACCCTCTAGCTTCACCATAATGATATTATTATTTGGCACCAGCCGTTGTAGGCGTACTAAAGGTGTATTGCCTACAAAATCTTCAAGTGTAGGGAAATCGTCAGAATGCATATTTAAAGTCACTTTCAAAATTAGTTTTTATTGTAAAAGCTGATAGAATCAGATACAAAATAATAAAGCTTCAGGAAATTTAGAGCATTATCACATAATTTATGCCATACAGTGAGATGTTGTAATTAACTAAATGAATTCTAATTTCACATTTTCAGGCCTGTTACTGACATGTCTAGTTTCTACTGACTTGTGTGCAGCCCAAAGTGATTTACCTTCATCTGCCACACTTGCGCTACTCGGCTCCGAATCTATGTATTTTGAAGATATGCCGGTGGTTATCTCGGCCACTCGCCTCTCCCAACCGCTTAATGAATCACCCGTTTCAACCACTGTTATCGATCGACAAATGATTGATGCTTCTGGCGCACAAACTATCCCTGATATTTTACGACTGGTACCCGGGTTTACCGTAGGCAACCTAAATGGCAATCGCCCAGTGGCCACTTATCACGGGCAAAGTACGCGTTTATCGAACCGTATTCAACTGGTTATTGATGGACGCTCTGTTTATTTGCCAACACTGGCAGGGGTTTCATGGTCTGATTTAGTGATTAGCATTGAAGATATTGAGCGCCTAGAAGTCGTGCGCGGCCCGAATGCATCCACCTATGGTAATAATGCTTTTTTAGCGGTGGTTAGCATCACTACCAAACATGCATCTGAAGATAAGGGTCACTACATTAAGGGCACGGTCGGCGCACATAATAACGCCGATGCATTTTACCGTTTTGGAGGCCAGTCAGATGATTTGGATTATCGGGTATCTGTTGGCACCAAAAATAACAGTGGTACCGATTTATTAAATGACTTTACCGAAACCGATTATTTAAGTTATCGATTCGATTACCAAATCAATTTATCTACCCAGCTTTATTTTTCGGGTGGTTTACAAGATAGCACTTATGGCGACGTAAAAGAAAATGCCGCAGATCAAGACAATGATGTCGATATTAAAACGATATTTCAGCACCTACGATTAGAGCACAGTTTTGATAATGGTAACAGCCTGGCCATTCAATATTTCTATAACTACACCACAAGTTTTTTAGCCGAGCCCGAGGTCATTTACCCACTATCTGGGCTTGGGCCCCTGTTTGCGAATATTGATGATATTACATTTACACAAATTATTGACTTAAAGTCGCAACGCCATGATTTAGAAGTTAGTTACTTTTACGACCCTTTAGAGTCACTGCGCCTCGTTTCTGGTGCCAGCATTCGCTCGGATAAAGCTACATCAAATAGTCTACTCGACCCCGGCACTGACAACAGCCTGCTGCTATACCGCGCATTTACCCACGGCGAATATGCAATAAGCGACGATCTTTTAATTAATGCTGGGGTAATGGTTGAGAACAATCAAATATCCGGCACCGACATTGCACCTCGCTTAGCCTTCATTTATCACCTAAGCAACCAGCACTCTTTCAGGTTAAGCGCATCACAGGCCACCCGCACCCCCACTAATTTTGATGAAAATGGCTACTATGCTATCCAGCAACAGCTCACCCAAAATAACGGCCAACCGTTAGATAATCCAATCATTGAAGCCGCGTTGGGAGGTGATGTATTAAATGACACTATTTATTATACAAGTGGTGGCGTTGACGCTGAAGAGATCACTTCATTTGAGCTAGGCTGGATGGCGCGATTACTGCAAAACACACTGACCCTCGATATAAAACTATTTCACGATCATACCGATAAACTCATTGATGATGTTCCCTTTAATGGCCGTGTTCCCAATGAAAACATTGGTGCCTTACCGGGCCAAGAAAGCAGTGTTGGCGCAAACGATATTGCTAATACTGCTAGCACTATAACGCAGGGTATTGAAATATACAGTGATTACAACATATCAAAAGATTGGCGTTTATATGCTTATTACGCCTACATAGATATAAAAGCAAAAAATACCAATACGGCTTTAAGCTTGGCATACAGACAGGGCAGTGAAAGTCTCCTCGAAGAATCCGCCCCCACTAATAGCTATGGCGCAATACTAATGAAACACTGGCAAAATAACTTAAACACCAGTTTATCCGTTTACTATGTCGATGATATGGACTGGCTGGATCGAAACTCGTATCATCCAAATCCAGAAACATCGTATGCCGATAGATCAGCGCAAGCTTACACAAAAATAGATTTTGTGATTAGAAAAACTCACAAAACAACCGATGGTCAAATTGATTTTTCACTGATCTTTCAAAATATCGGCAATTCATACTCAGACTATACGCGTACCAATTACACCGGCCCGGATCGACAAACTGTTTTAATACCTGGCAGCATTCAAGACCCAAGAGCCTATTTTGAAATAGCATTTAAATTTAATTAGTTGATATAAAGATAAGTATGTCTGAAATAAACCGACATACAAACCTGATTTATCTTGCAGGATGATTGCTTTACAAGGAACAACATTAGGTATGAGTAAACAAAATAATAACCACAATAATCACAGCAATGATTTCAAATCATTGTCGTTTTTTGTGCCTATTATTTTAACAGTCGCATTCAGTCTCTGCATTTTATTACTGCCAGCAAGTATTCAGGCCAAGCAACCTTCTGAAAACATAATCATTGTTTATCAAAACTCTCAATCCTTTAGCCAACAGCTCATCAGTCATCTGAAAAAAAACATAGCTAGCCGTGGCTACCACGTTAGCACCTTTATACTGACACCACATAAGAATCAAGAAAAGCTAACATTATTAAAAAATACAAAACATAAGCTACTCATAGCCATTGGTAGCCAAACAACTGAAACATTGCTCAAGGCAAATATCAACTCACCCATACTGAGCGCACTTATTCCTCGTTATGTTTATAAAACATTACAGCTACAATATAAAAATAAAAAAAACTGGAGCAGTTTACTCATAAATCAGCCGTTAGATAGGCAGTTTTACTTGATTTCTGCTGTTTTAGGAAAACATAAAAAAACCGCTGTTATTCTTGGACCGAACACTAAGGACCTTAATCAATCATTGAATAAAGCAGCAAAAAAGACTTCCCATTCAATTAGTATTCAAAAAATAAAAAACTCAAAACAATTACCTAAAACCTTAGACTCTTTACAAAAAAACATTGATGTCATACTCACAATTCCAGACCCCGTTGTATACAACAAAAACACATTACGTAACATATTATTATCTTCCTATCGAAACAGGCTTCCCTTAATAGGTTTTTCACAATCTTATGTTAGAGCCGGTGCAATAGCTGCTATTTACTCAAAGCCAAAACAAATTAGTCATCAAATAACGAGCATAATGAAAACTTTTTTTACGCATGGTTATTTCAAAAAAAATATATACTACCCTGATGATTTTTCAGTTGCTTTAAACAAAAACATTGCTCGCTCTTTAGGTATTAAGCTCGCATCAAATCGTGCAATTATTAAACACATAAAAAAGGCTGAAAAAAAACAATGAAAAACTGGGGCATAAATAAACGTGTTATGTTTTTAGCCTTGTTACCAACATTGCTAATCACGTTATCACTAGTATCATACTTCAGTTTTAATCAATACTCATCTATTGAAGAAGCGATGCACACTAAAGGGCAGCTAATCGCAGACAATCTTTCACCTGCCAGCGAATACGGTGTATTTGTAGGTAACCTGGAAATTTTAGAAAACCTTATCAAAAACACTTTACAGGTAAATGACATAAGCAATATAACCATTAGCAACAAATACAATGAAGCACTCATAAGCCGAACACGAAAAATACAAACGCCAACAACAATTTTACCTATTTTCACTTCACCTGAAGAATTCAAATACACTAGCCCCATTATGGAAAGTGGAGCTATTATTTCAGAATATGAAGAGCTATTTACTGGCAATGAAAAACACATTGAATCCCCAAAAGTATTAGGCTATGTACATGTCACCTTAAATAATCAATCAACTCAGGCACATCAACTCGACAGTTTAGTTAAAGGTATTTTAATTACTTTTGTTGGATTATTCATCACGGTTTTTTTGGCTATCAGCATTAGTCGAAGCGTGGTAAATCCCATACAATATTTAACTGATGCAGTGAAAAAAATTGCACAGGGCGAATTAAATACTCGCATAAATATTGAAAGTGGCGGTGAAATTGGCTCACTGGAAGAAGGTGTAAATAAAATGGCCAGTGAAATGCAACTAATTCGGTCTGACTTACAAAGCCAGGTTGCCAATGCCACAGCCGATTTAAAGAAAACACTGGAGGAGCTTGAAATACAAAACATTGAAATTGATTTGGCACGTAATCAGGCTATATCTGCCAGCAAAATAAAATCTGAATTTTTAGCTAATATGAGCCATGAAATTCGCACCCCTATGAATGGCGTTATTGGCTTTACCGAGCTATTAGGTAAAACCGCGCTCAGTGATGAACAAGCAGATTACGTCAATACCATTCGTAGCTCTGCCAGCAATTTATTAACCATTATTAATGACATACTCGATTTTTCAAAAATAGAATCTGGCAAACTCAACATCGAAAAAATCAGCTTCAGTTTAGACGATGTAATGGATGAAATTATCACCATGTTTGCACCAATGGCCTACCAGAAAAATATTGAATTAATTTATCACTCTTCCGCAAAATTACCTGAAAATATTTTAGGTGATCCTTCGAGAATCAGGCAAATACTCATAAATTTAATAAGTAATGCCGTGAAATTTACGCAAAGTGGTCACGTTATTATTCGCGTTTTATTAGAAACTCAACCCAACAAAAATGAACTCATTCGCTTTACGGTAACCGATACTGGAATGGGCATGGATGAATTAAGCAAACAACGACTATTCACTGCTTTCACACAAGCCGATACATCTATCAGCCGTAATTTTGGCGGCACGGGGTTGGGCCTGGTAATTTCTAGAAAGCTTGCTAAATTAATGGATGGTGAAATTGGTTTTGAAAGCAGCCTGCATAAAGGCTCAAGCTTCTGGTTTTCGCTGCCACTTAATACAAATAAAAACATTATAAACACACCATATAAAACCGCAGGTTTAAAAGTTATTTTATTTGAATCCGTTGACCAACACAGAATAGCCAGTCGTTCAATTTTAAATAGCTTTGGCATTGAAACTATCGAAACTGGGCGTTTAGATAAATTACCGAAGCTGGTAATTGAGCATACTAAACCAGATACCCACACTGATAATTCAAAAAGTACTATTAACGGTATCGTTGCCGGCATTAGCCGTAGCAATATAAATAATAAACTTATGCTACGAAATCTCGCTAAAACATTGCACTCGACTGGACTACCCTATGTAACCCTAGCAAGTATTTTTGATGTCAATGATGCAGAAAATTTAATCCGCGCGGGTTTGAAAAACATTATTTATCGCTGCTCAAGAAGCAATATATTATTAAACCAAATAAAAACAACACTTGGCCCAAATAAAGAAGAAATTAATATGAACTCTGATGCCGATACCATGACTCCTATTCATAAAAAACCACTATCTCATATTAAAGTTTTGCTGGTAGATGATAATTTAATTAATCTGAAGTTAGCTAAAACATTATTAGAAATGCAAAGCATTCAAGTGGTTACCGCTGAAGATGGCCAACAAGCCATTAACATAACTAAAGATCAGTACTTTCATTTAATTCTTATGGACTTACACATGCCGAAAATCAATGGCTTTGAAGCGGCAAAAATCATTCGCAACTCGGAAAACCCCTGCAATAAAACTACCATCGTGGCATTAACAGCTAATGCCATGCCCGAAGAACAACTGCAAGTTTTTGACTCTGGAATGAATGATATTTTACTTAAACCTATTACAGAGCAACAATTATTGGATGTATTCACACGCTGGATTGATAATGACATGGACAATAAAGAAGAGTCTATCTCCGTGAATGACCCCGCAAAAAACATTTTTGATAAACCATTAGGTATAAAGTTAGCTGGTGGCAATGAACAACTAGCCGACGAACTTTTCCCCATGTTAATTAGTGAGCTACCAACACATAGGAAAAACTTATTAATCGCGCAACAGGAAAATAGCACAGAAAATTTAAAGAAGCATATCCATAAATTACATGGCGGCACTAAATATTGTGGTGTTCCAAATTTGCTGGCCGCGGCGGCCAGCTTTGAAAATATCATTGATTTAAAAGAAAGTGATAAGTATGAATCGGGTCTGAATAGTGTCATTCACTCCATTGATGAATTATTAGCGTTTTATCAGGCAAATTTTATTAACCAATAAAAAATAAGCAATCAACAATCAACAGATATTTAATATTTGCGTCTATCTGCGTGAATCTAACATCAACTGCTTCATTTTACTTACCGCAATGGGTAAACCACAAAAAATAGACTCTGCAATAATTGCATGCCCAATGTTCAATTCTTTAATATTGGCAATAGACGCAATCGCTTGCACATTATGATAATGTAAACCATGTCCCGCATTAACCTGTAGACCAAGATCATGCGCAACTTCTACCGCCTCTCGAATTTTTTTCAATTGTTTTAACGCATCATCGCTATTTTCAGCATCGGCAAAATGCCCTGTATGTATTTCGATTACCGGCGCAGCACAACGCTTGGCCGCTTCTATTTGACTTAAATCTGCATCAATAAATAATGAAACGCGAACGTTAGACTCTGCCAACTGTTCACAGGCGTCTTTAATTCGAGCTTCCTGGCTCGCCACATCAAGTCCTCCCTCGGTGGTTAACTCTTCACGACTTTCAGGAACCAGGCAACAATCGCGCGGTTGAATTTTTTGTGCAAAAGTCAACATTTCATCTGTCACCGCCATTTCAAGATTCATATGCGTTAACATAGACTCTTTGAGTATTTCTACATCATGCGCCTGAATATGCCGGCGATCTTCACGCAGATGCAGAGTAATAGAATCCGCCCCTGCTTGTTCAGCTTGCAGCGCAGCATAGACTGGATTAGGGTAACGAGTGCCCCTTGCTTGCCTTAATGTGGCAACGTGATCTATATTCACACCCAGTAAAATTGTACTTGAATCTGGCATTTACCCATCCTATTTTGTTTGGCCTATTTTAGTTTAGCCAGTTTTAATTTAGTGAGCATTTTATTAGAAACACTGACATCTTTAAATAGCTAATAAACAAACTCTAGCATTTAAACCTTTGTATTTAACAAAATGATTGCCCAACTTCATTTATGGTAGTGCTCATCAATTATAGAACTCACTGAACTTCTCTGCTATTGTCATCAACATAATTAAAATAATTCACAGGACACGAACAGTGTTTAAGCAGAAAATTTTTAGATACAGTTTAGGGTTACTAATTACATTTCTTCTATTTGTACATGCCAGTGGCATTATACCCTTGAGATTCATAGGAACACTCGAAAACCTTTCTTATGATTTTAGGCTGCAACTTTCTCTACCCTCTCAAGTTGATAAAAAAGTTGTCATCATTGATATAGACGAAAGAAGTCTGGCTCAAATTGGTCAGTGGCCATGGGAACGTAATGTACTCGCCAAAATAGTCGATAATCTTTTCGAGTACTATCAAGTTAAAGTACTGGGTTTTGACATTGTATTTGCTGAAAAAGATGTAGACCCGACAGATAAAATATTAGAGCAACTTTCTAATAGCTCCGTTGCGAGCAGTAAAGATTTTCAAAAAATCATTAATCAAAATCAAAATTTATTGCACCGGGATAATACCTTTGCAAATAGCCTGACTAATCGCAATACCATTTTAGGTGTGATATTTAATCATCAAGAAAAAAAATTATCCAAGGGACAACTGCCCGCGTCAATTCCTCAATTCACACCCGAAATCATCAATACATTTAGCTTTTTAAATGCGATAGGCTATACCGCAAATATTACGGCTTTACAAAAACAGGCCACTTCCGGTGGTTTTTTTGATAACCCTTTAATCGATGAAGATGGCGTATTTAGACGAGTCCCTTTATTACAGTCTTACAACAACAAACTTTACCCTTCTTTAGCCTTAGAAATTGCCCGTGCCTCCCTACAAAAAAATGCTATTAAACTCGGCTATGGCTCCAGTGATGAAACCGAAAAAAACAAATCACTAGAATGGGTTTATGTCGGTGAAATTGCGGTTCCCGTAGATGAGTATTCTGCGGTAATGGTGCCCTATATTGGCCCGCAAAAAACGTTTCAATATATTTCAGCCAGTGATATTTTAAATAAATCTACCGCGCGTAATTTATTGAAAAATAAAATTGTAATTTTTGGTACCAGTGCCGCCGGTTTATTAGATTTAAGAACCACACCACTCGAATCGGCCTATCCTGGGGTTGAAGTACACGCCAATATTATTCAGGGCATTTTAGATCAAAGCATTAAACACAAACCTGAGTACATGATTGGTTTTGAAATACTGCTAATATTTTTACTGGGTTTTATTCTTACTGCAATTCTGCCACAGCTATCACCAAGCTGGAGCACCATTACTGTAATTTTAAGTATTGGAATTATATTACTACTGGATAACTATGCGTGGCATCAATTAATGGTCATTATGCCCATCGCCTCTGCACTTATTTTAATAGTCTTGCTTTATATTATGAATATGACTTACGGATTTTTTATCGAATCACGGGGCAAGCGCCAACTCACACATTTATTCGGCCAATATGTTCCACCGGATTTAGTCAATGAGATGAGTCGTAATTTAAACAAGATAAATCTCGATGGTGAAATTCGCAATATGAGTGTGCTATTCACCGATGTGCGTGGCTTCACCAGCATTTCAGAAAAAATGGAGCCCAAAGAGCTAACCACTTATATCAATGCCTTTCTCACACCGCTAACAGAGGTCATTCATAAAAATCGTGGCACCATTGATAAATATATGGGCGACGCCATTATGGCGTTTTGGGGCGCGCCCCTAAAAGATCCTCATCACGCTAGAAACGCATTGCTTGCCGGTTTAGATATGTTAAAGGCCATTAAAAAACTCAATCAATATTTCTCCTCATTAGGACAACCGGAAATTAAAATCGGCATTGGGATTAATACCGGAGAAATGAATGTCGGTAATAAAGGCTCAGAATTTCGAGTTGATTATACCGTATTAGGTGATGCGGTTAATTTAGGTTCGAGACTGGAAGGCTTAACAAAAAACTATGGTGTCGATTTTATTGTTAGTGAATCTACCTGCCATGAAGTACCCGAGTTTGAATATCGTAAGTTGGATGTGGTTAAAGTAAAAGGAAAAAATAAACCTGTTACTATTTTTGAACCTATCGATTTTGTTGAAAAAGTCGATAAAACCACCCGTAAGAAAATTAAAGAATTTCACTATGCACTCGAGCTTTACCAGCAACAAAATTGGGATAGTGCCGAGCAAGCCATTTTTCATTTAAGCCAGCAAGAACCGGAACGCATAATTTATAAAATATACCTTGATCGTATTGCTTTTTTCCGTACAAATCCACCGGCTAAAAATTGGAATGGCGTGTTTGTTCATACCCACAAATAATACGTTTTCTTCATTGCTCTTATCAGGTTAACCCAAACGGGTGAGACGCTTTAACGTTGCAACAAACCGTTATGCAAGCACTTAAAAAATACCTTAAAATAAATGCTATGTAATTCACATTTTCTATTTATCGGCAAACTGTCTGTGATAAATTTCACAGATATTTTAGCAAGCTCTTTGTAGGATTCATTCCAAAGATAAAAGATAATTTAACCATCAAAATTAGCCCATGAAAGAACGCCATTCACAATACGATGTTTCCAACACGATTAAAGTCACTGACACTCAGGCAGTGTGTGATGCGGTGTGTGATATCTTTCATAGCTGCTACTTAGCAACTGATGACAGTCGTATTCGACAGGCATTTGATGATTTTGATAGTTTATTTGAAGGTCATTTCAGCGGTTTTAATGCCTGCGATACATTTTATCACGACAAGCAACATACTCTTGATATGACACTCGCGGTCGCCCGTTTAATTGATGGCCACGAAAGACAAAGTGATCGTGTGCATACCTTCGGAGCAAAGCTTACTACGCTAACGATTATCACCGCCCTATTCCATGATTCGGGTTACATTCGAAAAGACCACGATCAAAAGTGTTATAACGGCGCGCAATACACACCTATTCATGTGTCACGCAGTGCTAATTTTTTAAGCAATTATTTACACATGATCGGCATGCCGGAATTTGCTGAAATTTCTGCCAACATGGTGCACTACACCGGCTATGAAGTTTCACCGGATGATATAAAGTTACCCGATGAAAAATTACATCTATTGGGTTATATGCTGGGCACTGCAGATCTTATCGCACAAATGTCAGACCGTTGTTATTTGGAAAAATGCAAAGAAAGATTATTTCCCGAATTTGAACTGGGTGGCATGACCTCAGCTCAAGACAAAAGCGGTCAATCAATCATTTTATTTGAATCAGCAGATGATCTTTTAATAAAGACTCCCAACTTTTATAACGCTGAAGTAAAGGGACGCTTAAACAATTTATTTCAGCAAGTCTATAAATATGCGGAAGCACATTTTGGCGATAACAACTTATATCTACTCTACTTGGACAAAAACATTCAACATATTGAATCACTCATCGCATCAAACAAGCTCGATACATTACGCAGATTACCGCCAGATAACCCGGGCACAAAACAATTTTTAATGGCACATTAAGCCATTAAAAACTCTAAACTTTCCCTACATTGCACAATAATTCATAAGCAATCGTTTGAGCACTGGACGCCACTTCATCCACAGAAATTTGTTGTCCCCAGCACTCCACCTCATCTCCACAACAACAATCAATGCCGCGTAAATCAATCGCAATAGAATCCATAGAAACCCGCCCAATTAATTTAACCCGTTGAGTATTTATCATCAAAGGTGCGCCAACCGCATGTCGAGGGTAACCATCACCATAACCAATATTAACTATGCCCACCGGCATATCTTGCGGACATGTCCAGTCATTACCATAGCCGACGGTTTGGCCTTTTTTTAATTCATTAATTGCAATCAGCTCTGCGCGCAAACTCATTACCGGTTTAAGCTGCAACTCGGCGGCACTTTTATCAGTAAAAGGTGACGAGCCATACAACATAATGCCGGGGCGCAACCAACTTTGATTGGGCAACAACCGGGTTAAAATCGCAGCCGAGTTAGATACACTCGTCTTCGCGTTTTTGTATGTCGCGGATAATTTCGAAAATTGCTCAAGTTGCGAGGCATTAGAGGCATGCGCAGGCTCATCTGCATTCGCAAAATGTGTCATTAAACCGATTTGATTAATCGCCGGATTATTTTGTAATTGTTGATAAGCCGCACCCACGTCCGCAGGCTGAAAACCTAAACGCCCCATGCCGGTATTTATTTTTAACCAGATATCTATCGAGGCAGCAGAGGTGTTTTTTTCAAGCAAATCTATCTGCCATTGCTGGCTCACCGCCGGACACAAGTTATGCTGAAAAATTAAGTCAAGTTGCTGAGCCTGGGTAAATCCCTGAAAGACCGTGACAGGTTTTGTAATGCCATGCTCTCGCAGTGCTAAAGCTTCAGCTAACTGCGCCACTGCAAAACCGTCCGCATCGCTCAACGCATCTGCCACCTGCAATAAGCCATGTCCATAGGCATTGGCTTTTATCACTGGCATTATTTTATTGTTAGCGGATATTTTTTTTACCTGCAGAAAATTATGCTGCAGCGCGCAGAGATCGATAGAGATTTTTGCCGCACGCAAACTTTTACTTTGCTGGTCAGCCATAAGCGATTTTATTCAAACCCTGTGGACGAATACATTTCGGGACTGTAGTTTTCAAACTTGGTGTATTGTCCTAAAAAGGTTAAACGGGTGGTGCCAATCGGGCCATTACGTTGCTTGCCTACAATAATTTCAGCTATGCCTTTTTCGGTGGTTTCTTCGTTATAAACTTCATCGCGATAAATAAATACAATGACATCCGCGTCCTGCTCAATCGCGCCAGATTCACGAAGATCAGACATAACCGGGCGTTTATTGGGGCGCTGCTCCAGGCTACGATTAAGCTGCGATAATGCAATCACCGGCACTTCTAATTCTTTGGCCAGGGCCTTTAAGCCACGGGAAATTTCTGATATTTCATTGGTGCGGTTTTCAGATGAGCCCGCCACCTGCATGAGCTGCAGATAATCGATAACGATTAAGCCCAAGCCATGTTCACGTTTTAAGCGTCGCGCGCGGGCACGTAAATCGGTGGGGGACAGGGCCGGCGTATCATCAATAAAAACTTTAGCCTCCGAGAGTAACGACACGGCCGAAGTGATACGTGGCCAATCTTCATCATTTAATTGACCGGTGCGCAGGCGATGCTGATCGATGCGCCCCATCGAAGAAATCATCCGCATCGCCAATGACTCGGCGGGCATTTCCATACTAAAAATGGCCACCGAGATACCCTGCGCAATGGCGGCATTTTCGGCAATATTCATTGAAAAGGTGGTTTTGCCCATAGAGGGTCGTCCCGCAACAATCACCAAATCACCCTTTTGCAAACCACTGGTTTGCTCATCAAAGTCTTTGAAGCCCGTGGTCACACCCGTGAGCGTTCCTTCCTGCTCGAATAATTTATCAATTTGCTCAACGGTGCTAGTGAGTAGCTGCTTAATGCCTTTAAAACCCTGATTAGCACGGTTACCCTGCTCGGCAATTTTAAATACTTGACGTTCCGCATCATCTAATAATTCTTTACTTTCACGCCCTTCGGGGTTAAATGCACTGCCCGCGATATCGGTACCCACTTCAATTAATTGACGAAATACCGAACGTTCGTGCACGATATCCGCATAAGCGCGAATATTCGCCGCACTTGGGGTTTCTTTGGCTAATTGCCCTAGATAGGCCAGCCCCCCTGCGTCTTCCAACTCATGGGTTTTGGATAGCTCATCCGATAGGGTCACCACATCGAAGGGCTTATCGGCGGTTTCTAGTTTGGCGATGCTACGAAAAATAAGGCGATGATCATGACGATAAAAGTCTTCTTCGACGATGCGATCAGCAATTTGCTCCCATGCGCGTTTATCGAGCATAAGCCCACCTAGCACGGCCTGCTCGCCCTCGATAGAATGCGGAGGCACTTTTAAATTTTGAGTCGGCGCATCGGCAACCTGAAAGTTACTGTTAGTTGGATAGGTTAATGAATCTGACATAATTTTCGTGCAAGCTGAATGGTTGATTAGTTTGCCTTTTCAGGGGCAGGACTGCAATCGACTTTTGATTAAATTATTTGTTTTTTCTATTTTTTAAACCTCCCAAAAGAGAAAGAAAATGCAAATTAACGTGAATACACGCAAAAAACAATTGTATGCCTGCGGCACAGATAATCACCTGCTTTACATTCATTTTCATTGCCTTTATTTACATTAGTCTTTTGCATTTCAAATGACATATAATGCCCAGCCCATAATTAAATAATTATCAAAATGTCCGATTTAGAAAACGACCCCACCATAAAACTCGCGCTAGACTTAATCTCACGCCCTTCGATTACTCCTGAAGACGAAGGCTGCCAGCCGCTAATGATAGAAAGGCTAGAAAAGCTGGGCTTTAATATTGAAAAATTACGCTTCGCCGAAGTCGATAATTTTTGGGCACGTAAAAATGCTAATGGCCCTTTACTGGTATTTGCCGGCCATACCGATGTGGTGCCTACCGGGCCGGTTGAAAAATGGAACGTACATCCATTTAAACCCGAAATTATCGACGGGGTCTTATATGGCCGTGGTGCGGCGGATATGAAAGGTAGCCTGGCCTCGATGATTATCGCCTGTGAAAACTTCATTACCGAGCACCCCGAGCATAAAGGCTCTATTGGCTTTTTAATTACCAGCGATGAGGAAGGCCCGTCGGTAAATGGCACGGTCAAAGTCATTGAACACCTTGAAGCGCGAAATGAAAAAATCGATATGTGTTTAGTGGGGGAACCTTCCAGCACGCATAAACTGGGGGACGTAGTTAAAAATGGCCGTCGCGGTTCGCTATCGGGCAATTTAACCATTATCGGAAAACAGGGCCATGTCGCCTATCCCCATTTAGCCGAAAATCCAATACACAGCTGCACTCCCGCATTAGCCGAACTTGCCGCCGAACAGTGGGATCAGGGTAACGAGTTTTTTCCCGCCACCAGCTTTCAAATTTCCAATATTAATTCGGGTACCGGTGCCAATAATGTAATTCCTGGCGAATGCGAAATACTATTTAATTTACGCTTTTCCACCGAAGTAACCGATGCCCAATTAAAGCAACGGGTTGAAGCCATATTAAATAAGCATAATTTCAAATATAAACTTGATTGGGTTTTATCCGGGCAACCATTTTTAACGCCAAAGGGCGAATTAGTTGAAGCCACCTGCAAAGCCATTAAAGATATTTGTGGATATGACACTGAACTATCTACTGCCGGGGGCACATCCGATGGCCGATTTATTGCGCCCACCGGTGCACAGGTTTTAGAGTTAGGGCCACTCAATGCTACAATCCATCAACTCAATGAAAATGTAGAAGCTGAAGATTTAATTATTCTGACAAAAATTTATCAGCGAATGATGGAACATCTACTATTATAAAATAGTGTGTTTAAATTTTACGAAACACATGTAAAAAGATAAAACAGAAAAGGTGTGTGAACGGAATTTTATGAAAAAGAAAACAAACATCGTCATTCCCAAATACCCCTATCGGGAATCCAGCGATTTTTACGCATTGACTCTCCGGCACAAACATTCGCAGGTAACGAGTTTTTCTCGTGTAAAAATACCCAGTTAATAAAGCAATTCAAATAATCAAATAATAAAGGGCAGATAAAAATGAATCGAGAAAAAGTTGTCTTTAGTTTTTTTATGATTTTGGCACTCACCTTAAATTTTGGTTTTTATGCAGGTGAAGTCGACAACCCCAATCATCACAATGTATACGAATTATTTGCGGTGATCGTGGTTAACTTGATTGCCACCGTACTTAAATTTGGTGATCGCTCACAAATGGGAGCCATGTTACTCGCCACTAGTTTGGTTGCACTCGTGCAGCTCTTTTCAGCATCATTAGTATGGGCCTATGTGGTTAATATCCAAGGCAGTACAATGACCCCTGACACCATGTCGACGATTATTTCTTTAAGTGGCGGAGCCATGATTGCTAATTTTATTTCCGTTATATTACTTATCATTGAAACCTCAATGATGCGTCACTAAGTTGCACGGATAATACCATGTCACTAGTGACATCACTCATCATGCGCCAAATGCGCATACCCATAATTATTTTGATTATAGGTTATGCCATTTCTGTTTTAGGAATGGTAATTGCACCTGGCATAGACGATCAGGGCAACCCTTGGCGCATGTCTTTTTTTGATGCTTTTTATTTTGTTAGCTTCACCGCCACTACCATTGGCTTTGGCGAAATCCCCTATACCTTTTCCAATGCACAACGCACCTGGGCACTCATTACCGTATACATAACTGTTGTTGCCTGGTTTTATTCTTTGGGAAAAATTATTTCACTGGTACAAGACCCACTGTTTCGTGAGGCACTAAAAGAAAGCCAGTTTAAACAACAACTCGCGCGCATCCCCGATACCTTTATTTTAATTTGTGGCTTTGGCGAAACCGGTCACGCACTCGCAAAAGCCTTAACCGAACAAAATATTCACACGGTTATCATTGACGAAAACAAAGACATTATACAAACCCTGCCATTAGAAGACTTTTCACTTGTAATACCCGGTTACAAAGGTGACGCCCGTGACCCCGAACAACTTATCCAGGCCGGTTTACAGGATAAAAAGTGCGCCGCCGTTATCGCGGTAACTGCATCTGATGAAACCAATTTAAAAATTGCGGTAACCAGCAAATTATTGCACCCGGACATCTGCGTTGTATGCCGCTCAGAATTAGAAGAATTTGAAAGCAATATGTTTTCATTCGGTACCGATTTTGTGATTAATCCATTTGAAACTTTTGCTAATATTTTTTCTATGGCAATGCACTCTCCTTCCTTGCATTTACTATACGACTGGCTTACTGGTGTACCTAACACTGATTTAACTAATCCTATTTATGTAAAAAAAGGTCACTGGATCATTTGTGGTTTTGGGAGATTCGGTTTTGATCTTTACAAGCAATTACTTAAAAGCAACGTACAGGTTACCATTATTGACCCATCGATTAAAAAACGAGATGCTTTCCTGACGCTCCCTGAAAACAAAGGAAATGACTTTATTATCGGCACAGGTTTTGATGAGCGAACACTTACGGTTGCGGGAATTAGTGATGCGGTAGGCCTAATATCTGGCACCGATAATGATTCTAATAACTTATCCATTATAATGACTGCCCGCGAGCTTAATCCCGACTTATTTATCGTCGCACGCCATAATAAAAAATCTAATGAAAAGTTATTTGCAGCGACACATGCAAACTTAGTGATGCAACCAAATGAAATTATTGCGCGTAAAATTCGTACGTTATTAGTCTCACCATTAATGATTGCATTTTTAAATAAAGCCAGAAACCAGGCCCCCTCTTGGGCCAATATCACCATTAGTCGAATCATGGGTGCGCTGGGTGAGTCACTGCCGTGTATATGGACACTACACGTTAATGATAAAGAAGCTCGCGCATTGTGTCAGGTGCTTCGTTTAGGTCGTGTTATACGTGTTGAAAATATATTACAAAACCCACGCCAAAAGGAAAATCAAATTGCTGCCGTGCCACTTATACTAAAAAGAAATCAAAAATTACTATTGATGCCGACCAATGATATAGCGATAAAATCCGGTGACCAGATTTTATTTTGCGGCACGCCGAGTGCATTGCGCAGCATGCTATGGTCACAAAATGATTTACATAGCTTAAATTACATTATGACGTATGAAGACACCCCTGACTCTTTTATCTGGCGAAAAATACATCAATTTTTAAAACGCAAGGAACGTCGCCATCGCCCCAGACAAAAACGTCACCTAATGAAATAGCAACTTAATATTGAACACTTACAACAAACTGCCTTTTGAAACCTAAACCGTTGGCTGCTATAATTCAGCTCAAATTGTCCCCGTAGCTCAGCAGGATAGAGCCACCGCCTCCTAAGCGGTAGGTCGGACGTTCGAATCGTCTCGGGGACGCCAATTTATAAATACAAACCTGCATTAAAATTTCAGGTAAAATGCTCTAAACGGTAGCATTAAACTATAAAACAATTAATCTAAATAAAGCGCTTTTTTAATCTTAACAAACAAGAGTAAATAACATGTCAAACAAAATATGTCTGGATACCAATCACGGAAAAATTATTATTGAATTAAATGCAGAAAAAGCTCCCATTTCTGCAGAGAATTTTTTAACCTACGTAAAAGAAGATTTTTTTAATAACACAATTTTTCACCGCGTTATTCCTGGCTTTATGATTCAAGGTGGCGGCTTCACTGAAGACATGCAGCAAAAAACAACCAATGCCAATATCAAAAACGAAGCCGATAATGGCTTAAGCAATAAGCGCGGTACACTTGCAATGGCGCGCACACCCGACCCCGATTCAGCCAGCTCACAATTTTTTATCAACTTAAAAGATAATGACTTTTTAAATTACACTGCTCCGACGTCACAAGGTTGGGGTTATGCGGTTTTTGGTGAAGTAGTTGAAGGCATGGACATCGTCGACAGCATTGCACAGGTTACTACGGGCAATCACATGGGCCACGGTGACGTACCCGTTGAAGCCGTTATTATTAACAGTGCAACTCTAGTTTAGGAAATATTAGATGGCCAAGCATCTATTTATATCCGACCTACATCTGGCCCCTGAACGGCCTGATATTGTCAGTTTATTTATTGAGTTTTTACACAATCAAGCTGCCCAGGCTGAGTCACTTTATATTCTCGGCGATTTAGTCGAATACTGGCTAGGTGATGATGACAACGCGCTGGGGTTAAGCCAGGCGTTTGATGCCATGAAAAAACTCGCAGACAACGGTTTAAAAATATATTTGATGCATGGCAATCGTGATTTTTTAATGGGTGAAAAACTCGCTGCACGCTGTGGCTGCGAATTAATTCACGAGCCCTATATTGCCAATTTTGATAATACGTCAGTATTGTTATTGCATGGCGATGTTCTGTGCACCGATGATTTACGCTATCAGGAATTACGCTTAATGCTAAGAAATCCCACATGGCAGGCAGACTTTTTAAGCAAACCATTAGCGGAACGTGAACAAATGGCACTGACTTTACGCAAGCAAAGCAAAGAAGAAACGCAGCTTAAAAGCAGTGATATTATGGATGTAAATGAAACAGCGGTTAATGATGCATTTATCGACAATAATGTGTCGATAATGATTCACGGTCATACTCATCGCCCTAATGTTCACATTAGTAAAATCAATAATAAAGTGGTTAAGCGTATTGTTTTAGGTGACTGGTATTCTCAGGGCAGCGTACTAGAATTTAACAATCCTGAAAATTATAAACTTAGACATTTTTCATAAACGCCTTATTTGCGACTAACAATTTGGCGCATTAAATTAAACAACACTATAAGCCAAAAGCTTTATATTCCTGATATTTTTCAGGCAAGCTAAATAACTTTTCATTCACTTCAATATATTTAAAATCTTTCAAAAATTTGGCATAGTCTCGGCTGTAATTAATTTTTACCGGTAAACCTAGCTGAAAATAATCACCCGAATGATAAACTTGATCCACTAAAAAGCACGGAGTATGCATTTCTTTCGGTGTATTATTTAATGTTGCTACTTGCTGCCCCGACAAAACCTTTTGATATAGATACATGATTTCCATCTCTGCAGTATAAATATTTTTTATTAAATATACTGAAGTACAGGTTTGCTCCGCTGCATTCACGTTATAAATATAAACGGTTTTATTTTGTATTTTAGGCGCATCTTTTAACACCGCTTGATTTATATTGACTTTAAAATCAAATTCGGGTTGAACCCAGGCTTTATATTCAATTTTCAAAACTGTCTGGTCGTTATGGTTTACGCTGTAAATGATTTTTTTATTCACATCAAATAATATATAGTCGGCATTATCATCGCCATTATCAATTCGCATAAATTGCTGATTAATAAGATAACGCATATTTTGAACACCAGCACTTTTTTCCAGCTCATCGTAATGTAAAGCCAAACTTTTTATCGTACCGGCATAGGCTGGCAGCCAAAAAATACAGCCCATTACATATGTAAATAAATATTTCTTCATACTACTTAATCTCTTAACGTTATTATATTTCCAATGCATTTAAATCTGCGATTTCTTCAGCTGAAAATCCCGCCTGCAGTCTAGCTATTTCATCAAATGGCCCACGCAATGAACCCTTCATATAATCTTTAATTAACTGTTTAAATGTATCGCGATAATTTAAACCGCGTTGTTCACATAAATATTTAAACCAGTGACTACCGATTGCCACATGACCAATTTCATCTTTATGTATTATCTCTAAATGCTCAATAAATTCTGCATCCTTTGACTGAGCTAATTTTTTTAAAATTCCTGGCGTCACATCCAGACCCCGTGCCTCCAACACACGTGGTACTAAGGCCATTCTTACCATGACATCGTGGGCGGTAATTTGTGCCATTTCCCATAAACCATTATGAGCATTAAAGTCACCGTATTTAGCATCTCTTTTATGCAGATATGATTGCAGTAACGTAAAATGATAAGCCTCTTCAAATGCGACTTTCAACCAATCAGCATAAAACTTTTCTGGCATATTATTAAATCGATACACCGCATCCAGCGCAAGATTAATCGCATTGAATTCGATGTGTGCCAAGGCATGGCACAACACCACTCTGCCCTCAGTTGTGTTCATGCTGCGCCGGGAAACATCCCGGGGGGCAACTAAGTTGGGTTTTAGCGGACGCCCCGCTTCACCAATTTCAGGCGCTTGAAACGTCACATCAATTTTCACTTTACCTTCACACCAATCGACATAAAGTAATTGGGTGAGTTCAACTTTTTGGGCGGGATCACAGGCCTCTAAACAAATAGCGGCACGTTCGAATAATGATGACATGGGAGATAACTCTTAATTAAATTTTATCTCTGCTTAGGGGGCTTTCCTGGAAAAAGATTTCCTTCTTTTTCCAGGAAATAAATATGGAAATAAAAATGCTATTTCGGCGTCCAAACACCAAATGCATCTTGAGCGGGCGGTGCTACCGGCGGTTTTTGAGCTTCCATATAATCAAATACGTGCCTCATAAAACCACTTAAATCTTCCAACGCATCAGGCTTGTTCATCTGCGAATTATCAATATTAGAAAGCATCATGCCAGCCGCAGCAACTAAATATTGCATCGATATCACGTCATCAGACGTGCGTGGATCTTGTTTTAGTAGCGCAGCGCGCAGGTCGGCCATTAATTCGGGCGATAGTTGAATACCGTCATCACTCATTTTCTTATTCCTGAAATTAGTTCAAAATAGGGCTTACATAAGTATGTAACTGGCAGAGCATTCTACATGAATCACGGCCATTATATCATTCCAAATTATCAGGAATTAACTCACATGTACAAACTCAGCGTCTTCATTCCTAAAAGCCACCTCTCGCAAGTTAAAGCGGCCCTGTTTGCAGCTGGTGCGGGAAAAATCGGTAACTACGACCACTGCTGCTGGCAAACTCTGGGGCGAGGCCAATTCAGGCCACTGGACAATAGCCGGCCATTTATCGGCAAAGCCGGTAAAACCGAAACCATTGACGAATACAAAATCGAGCTGGTGGTTGAAGACGCACTCATTCACAGTGTCATCAAGCAAATGAAACAAGCCCACCCCTACGAAGAACCCGCCTATGATGTTTGGCAACTGGCAGAACTTTAAAAACCAACAGGATATGCTAATATTCGACTCAAGACAGTGATTTCACTTTAATATTATTTCGGAGAACAACTATGTACGGTTTTAATGTAACAATCGAAGCAACAATGGAAGCAGCAGAAGCAAAAGTGCGAGAGGCCCTCGCCGCAGAAGGTTTCGGGGTGCTAACTGAAATTGATGTGCAAAAAGTCATGAAAGCCAAACTCGATGTTGACCGTACGGGCTACAAAATTCTCGGTGCTTGCAACCCTAGTTTGGCACACGAAGCCATTGAAGCAGAGTCCGATATTGGTCTGCTACTACCCTGCAATGTACTGCTGCGAGAAGAGGATGGTGGTAAAGTGAATGTTGGTTTTATGGATCCTATTGCCGTTTTGGGCATGGTCGATAATCCTAAAATTGCTGAAGTCGCGCCACTGGTACAGGGCAAACTGAAAAACGTTGCCGCCAGCCTTTAGCATTAAAAAGAAAATAAGACCTTTGCACGCACAATAATATATAGAAAACAAAACGGAAAAAATACGTGATTATCAAACCTAAAACCCGTGGCTTTATTTGCACTACTACTCATCCCACCGGCTGCGAAGCCAATGTGATAGAACAAATTGCCCGCGTTAAAAAAGATGGTACTATCAATACCGGCCCAAAAAATGTGTTGGTGATCGGTGCATCCACCGGTTACGGATTAGCTTCACGTATTACTAGCGCGTTTGCCTGTGGCGCTGCAACCCTCGGCATATTTTTAGAAAAACCCGCCAAAGAAACCAAACCCGGTTCAGCGGGCTGGTATAACTCCGCTGCATTTGAAAAAGCCGCACATGCTGAAGGTTTGTACGCTAAAAGTATCAATGGCGATGCATTCTCAAATGAAATGCGCAGCAAAGCTATTGAAACGATAAAGCAGGATATGGGAAAAATTGATTTGGTAGTTTACTCACTGGCCTCGCCGGTTAGAAAAATGCCCGACAGCGGCGAAGTGATTCGCTCAGTTTTAAAACCCATCGGCGAAGTTTATAAAGCCACCGCTATCGACACCAGCAAAGACGTCATTATCAATGCCGAAATTGAACCCGCCACCGAAGAAGAAATTAACAACACGGTAACGGTAATGGGCGGCGAAGACTGGGAACTGTGGATTAACGCATTAAAAGATGCGGACGTTTTAGCCGACGGCGTAAAAACCGTTTCTTACGGTTACATCGGCACCGAAATCACCTGGCCCATTTACTGGCACGGCGCACTCGGTAAAGCCAAAGAAGATATGGATCGTGCCGCCGCCGCATTAAGAGAAACTTTAAACGATGTAAACGGCAGTGCCAATATGGCAATTTTAAAAAGCGTCGTTACTCAAGCATCTGCCGCAATTCCGGTTATGCCTTTATATTTAGCGATGGGCTTTAAAGTGATGAAAGAGTTAAATATTCACGAAGGCTGCATCGAACAAATCAATCGCATGTTCCGCACCCAACTTTATAATACAGATGGTGCCGAACTCGACGAAGTATCTCGTATTCGAATGGATGACTGGGAACTGCGTGATGACGTGCAAAATAAAGTTAAAGCTATTTGGCCGGATGTAACGACAGAAAATTTATTTGAGTTGTCAGATTATCAAGGCTACAAAGATGAGTTTTTGAAACTATTTGGTTTTGGTATTGCAAGTGTTAATTATGATGCCGAGGTGGATACCCTGGTTGAGTTTGAGCCAATTACACTTTAATATTTTTAGTCTTATGTGAAAGTGGGGCTTTAGCCCCGCTCATAATCCACGTTCAAAGAATGTGGTTTTAATTTCGCCCTATAAGGGTGAAAAAAATCAAAAATAAACTTCGTCATCCCCGAATACCCAAGATGATTTATTGGTCGGGAATTCAGTGTTTTATATCGCTAAAGTCGCTAGATTTACGACACAAGCATTCAGAAATGACAGAGATTAAGACATAGCCATTAGCAACTTTACGCCTATAGGATGTGGTTTTAATTTTTAATAAACACTATCATACTTTTTTAACCCGCGTACTCAGGTGATATACCGACTCATAAAACGCCACTGAGACTATTATCAAACCACCCGTCACTATTCCCATCGTTGGCACTTCATCTAAAACCAACCACGCAAAACCTGCTGCCAATAAAGGCTGCAGGCAACTGATCATCGCAATCGTTTTAGCCGGTAAGTGTTTTAAACTAAATGACAATAAACTGTGCGCTGCCGCAGTGCTAATCACACCCAGTAATACTATCAATATCCAGTCATTTGCTTTCAGTGCAACTAAAGAACCCACATCAATAAATACAATTAACATAAACGCAATAGCAATCACCTGATGAAAAATCAAACTATCCGATAATACGTTAGCATAATTGTATTTTTGCAATAAATTTCTCATCGAAAACAACAACGCCGACAACACACCCCAGATCACACCTTGCATTGCAGCACTATTAATTTTATTTAAATCATCACCCACCATTATTGCAATGCCTGCAAACACAAATATTGCAGCCGCCACATCTGATCTCTGGATCCTTTTTTTACTAAAAAAAGGCTCTAAAAAAACTGTAATAACGGGATAGGTAAATAACGACAACATTCCAATTGCAATAGTGGAAATTTGCATTGAATGATAAAAACTGATCCAGTGTAAACCTAAAATAACACCTACCGCATAAACACCTGCATATTCTTTTACACTACGTAAACGAAAAGCGCGCTTACCCAGCAAAGCAAAAACAAGTAATGCTATTGCCGCCATAACACTGCGCACTTGAATTAGTGTTACCGCATCGAGCGGAATAAGTTTTGAGAAAAGACCGTTTAATGAAAGCAGTAATACTGCCGTATACAAAATGCTTAAGCTGTATTTTGAGTTGCTCATAGAAAATGTATTAGAAAAACCACGCTACTATATCGTGATTTTTAATATTTAATATTTAATATTTTCATAACCATTCCCGATCAGCTGAAATTAGTTCCAGTTCGGTATACTCCAGCACGACACTCTCAATTAAACTATATTGTTTATCTAAATAAGACTTATCGTTACTCAACAAACATAACGCTATCACTGATTGTTGCCAGCTATCTAGCATATCAATTTCGGCTACGGAGGCATTAAAGCGACTGCCTAACCTGTCTTTTAAACTTTTTATTTGTTTGCGTTTTTCTTTTAGAGAATGGGCATTGGGGATTTGTAAGTTTAATTTAATGAGTATAATGTGCATGATTATTATTTATCAATAATTAAAACCACGCCCTAGGAGCGTGGCATTAGTTGCAGGCTAAGCTTTAACATTACGTCATTTCCCAATGCGTCTAACGGGAATCAACGATTTTAAGGCCACTGGATCTGCACCCAATAAATCATCATAGGCATTCGCAGATGACTATTTTATATTATGTAAAAACCTTAATTTTACTAGTGTCTCAATTTAGAAATATTTAATTTATAAATTAAATATTTCTAAACCTAACTCTTTGACTAAGACCTCATTTGTTGGGCTGGTCACTACTGCCACGCTAGCATTTTCGGGTTTTAAATATTTTTCGCCTACGCGTTTTAAATCTTCTACTGTCACTTTTAAAACTCGCTCTCTATATAACTGGCGTTGTTCAGGCGTGCGACCATAAAGCTCATTATGATAAGCCTGCTTAGCTTCCCCCGCAGGTGAGCCAGGTTTATCCATGCTGCCAATAACGCCTAAAATAGATTCTTCAACTTGCAGCTCGGTGTGATCTTCATTTAATAACCACTCGATTGACTTATCAAAGTCATCTAAAGTTTCTGCTAAACGCGGGTCGCGATACGAGAAAAAACGAAAACAGGCATTCGCCGGTTCATGGCTTGCACCGCCACCATAAGCACCACCCTGCTCACGAATCACCCGGTGCAAATAACCGTTGCGTAAAAAACCGCCGAGTACAGATAATGGCGCCGCATCTTCATGATTCACACTTACCGTCGGGTAAGCCTTGGCACTAAAATTAACCTGTGTGCTGGTTAACCAGGCTTGCTTCACCTGCTCTTTTACCGGCGCTAAATTAAATGCTTGAGTTGCTTGATTACCCTTACCCGCCCAATAAGTTTGAATATCTTTTTCTATTTCTTGTTGCGATTCTTTTTCTGAAACGCTTAAATATTTTCTCGGTGCATTAATAATTTTTTGATGAATGATTTTAAATTTTTCTGCCAGTGATTTTAATTCATCTTTATTATTTAACGCATAATCCAATTGTTTAAGTCGCTGAATGCCCTGCAAACCCGAGATACGATGACTTAATTTTGCCGCCGGACTCATGCCGCTACACGCTGCGCTCATCGCCAAACTATGACCTTGCCCCGTTACACTTTGTTCACGTCGGGCACGCTTTTGTGACACCAGTTCTCGAATGCGATCTAATTCATCAAAGCGCGCATTGTCTAACATTTCAGACATCAGCTCATTTAACTGCTGATGATTTCGGCTTAAGGCTTTGCCGGAAAAAACAAAATGAGCTTTTATCTTTTGCTCGTCATCCACCGAGCCACGCACACTGGTGTAAGCACTCACGCCGCCACTTACTGCGTCTTGCCAGGCTTGTGATTGCAAATAACTTTTATCGCCACAACCCAGCTCGGTTAAACAATAAGTGTAGGCGGGCAATAAATTAGACAGATCTTCTTCTAACTCAGGTAAGTCAACTATCACTTGCTGGTAGATTAAACCATTGGTGCCCTGCTCAAAAAATGCCAATTGCATATCATCGATGATTTTTGATGAACCACATGGAATTTGTAATTTTGCGGGCACATCTTCTAAGCCGACTTTCGGCAAAATACTAATATCATCAACTTCGTTTTGTCTTTTTTCTAACGCCGCGGCTAGTTCAACAATGCCTTGTTTTTCTTCATCGGATAATTTGGCTTTTATTTCTGCCAGTTTATCGGCTTCAGCTTTTTCTTTAGCTTTGCTTAAATTCGTATCCGGTGTCATCACTAAACGAATGCGGTGTTGGTTATTTAATAAATTTTTCTTCACCAGATTTTTTATAAACTCCGGGTCTTTAATATCTTCACGCAATTTTTCTAATACCGGCTCGATATTCATCACCGCCACCGGGTCACCACGATGAATCGCTGAAGACAATCCACCCAAAATTAATTGCATACCGTAAGGGTAACTATCGCCACCAATTTCACGCTGGCCTAATTCTAACTGGTGCAATACCGCTTCAACCTGTGATTGCTCGACACCATTTTCTACGACATTTTGCAGCACATCTAACACTAATTTTTCAATCGCATCTGCATTTTGCGCTTCACTTGCTTCAAGACCGCACATAAAACTCATTTCACGATTGGAATCTTCCAGCCCACAAAGTGGCGAAGGTGATGCGCCTAAGTCGGTCGTTTCTAACGCTTGCTGCAAAGGTGATGCCGAATTATCCAGCAGCACGCTAGACATTAAATGCGCCTGCAACATTTCTTCTAAAGACGTACTGCGCCCCAACAACCAACTAATCACCACATGGGTTTTAGCTTTAGTGTCTTCTTCATCAAATGCATAGCTGCTTTCAAAATTTTGCGGTGCGCTGTAACGTTGCTCGTCATCAACTTTTATTTCAACACCGAGTTTTTCAAACCGGCTTAAGGCTTTTTTCTCAAAGACTTCGTGGTGCTCAAAAGCCGGAATATCACCAAAGGTCATAAACACCGAATTGGACGGATGATAGTGAACCTTATAAAAATCTTTTAATTGCTGATAACTCAAATCAGGAATATTCTCCGGCTCGCCACCCGAGTTGTAATGGTAAGTGGTGGTGGGAAATAAATGCTCAGTAACCATTTGCCACAAAGTGCTCACCGGCGAACTCATCGCGCCTTTCATTTCATTGAATACCACGCCTTTATAAACTAACGGCGTGTTTGGATCGTCGGCGGTTTCAAATTCAAAACGATGGCCTTCCTGAGCAAAGTCCAGCTCATGTAATCGTGAGAAAAATACCGCGTCTAAATACACATCCATTAAATTATCAAAGTCTTTGCGGTTCTGACTGGCAAAGGGGTATGCAGTCCAATCACTGCTGGTGAAGGCATTCATAAAGGTGTTGAGTGAGCGACGAATCATCATAAAAAATGGGTCGCGCACGGGGAAGCGTTCGCTGCCGCACAGCGCGGTGTGCTCCAGCATGTGAGCCACACCGGTAGAATCGGTGGGGATAGTTCGCAATGCAACTAAAAATACATTCTCATTATTTTCGGCCGCCAGGTGATAATGGGCGGCACCAGTTTTGATATGTTCATATTCTTCGATAGTGATATTGAGTGAGTCAATTCGCTCTGAGCGTTTCCACTGAAATGCGGGGTGAACTTGAGCGGGCTTCAAATCAACAGATGACATATACGTTTCCACAATTATTTATTAGCCCCAGATTGTAGCTTGTTACAGATTCGAATAACACGGCTTTATTTTTGGTTATTCACGAATATGGATATATTTTGGGTGACAGCTGCCAGATAACTTGAAACTATGGGAAAATGGACATATATAATACATATCCGTATAAATTAACAAAACAGACTCGCCGTCTCCGGATAGCTCTATCACAGGGTTAACGGCCTTCGCGCAACGGCTTTACAACTAAAATAGTTGCACCACCCAAATAATAAAAAATTATAAAGACTTTCAGAATGATTAAATCCCTCACCGCCGCTCAGCTGCGCCCCCGCTGCACTGCTGACTCTTTGCCATTTAACAGCACCGCTGAGCTCGAAGACCTGCCAGACATTCTCGGCCAGGACCGGGCTTTTAAAGCCATTGAATTTGGTATTAATGTAAACCACCGCGGCTACAACCTTTATGTAATGGGCTCATCAGGCTTGGGCAAGCACGGGCTGATTCGAAAATACCTGACCCGCGTGGCGGCAGAAAAAGATGCCCCCTCCGACTGGTGCTATGTACATAATTTTGATCAAGACTATAAACCCCGCGCACTAAAACTGCCCGCTGGCCAGGGGCGAGCCTTTAAAAAAGACATGAAAAATCTTATTGAGGATTTAGGCAAAGCAATTAACGCGGCATTTGAAACCAGTGAATATCAAGAACAAATTCAGATTATTGAAAAATCATTTCAGAAAAAACAAACCAGCTTACTCGACAAACATGCCGAACAAGCACGCCAGCAAAATATTAATTTAAGTAACACACCTTCAGGTTTTATGCTTACCCCGATTATTGATGGACGTAATATCACCGAAGAAGAATACGAGGCACTATCCGAAGAAATTAAAGATGAGATTGAAGATAAAATAGTGAACTTTCAAGATGAACTGGAATATCTTGCACCGGAAATGTCACGCCAGCGTCGTGAACATAATATTAAAATTAAAAAACTCAATCGCAAAGTGGCATTATTTGCGAGCAGTAATTTAATTAAAGATACCAAGCGGAAATTTAAATCACTACCAGAAGTGGTAAATTATTTAAAAGCCCTACAAGAAGATGTGCTACACCATTTAGAAGAATTCACTGAAACTGAAGAAGACACCTCTGAGGGTGAATCTGGTCAGCAAGCCAGTAATAAAGGCGAATCACTGCAACGTTATCAAGTAAATTTAATTGTAGAGTGCGGCAAACAAAAAGGTGCACCGGTAGTTTACCTCGACAACCCGACTTATCAAAATTTAGTCGGCCGCATTGAGTATGAAAACCGTTCCAGTAACCCCGGCAATAATTTTACTTTAATAAAACCCGGTGCATTATTAGAAGCCAATGGCGGTTATTTAGTTTTAGACGCCCACAAAATTTTAAGCACACCCCACGCATGGGATGCACTTAAACGTAGCATGTATGCAAAAAAAGCTAAAATTGAAAATTTAGAACAAGCGGTAGGTGGCGATAATTCCGTAACGCTGGAGCCCGAACCGATTCCGTTAAAAGTTAAAGTAATTTTATTGGGTGATCGAGGCACTTATTATGTGCTGCATGAAATGGACCCGGACTTTCCCGAGTTATTTAAAGTAGAAGCCGACTTCGAAGAAGAAATTTTTCGTGATGAAAATACAACAATAAAATATGCAAGGCTCATTGCTTCACGCGTTAGAAAATTTGAATTAAACGATATGGATGCCACCGCCATTGCACGGGTCATTGAATTTAGTTCGAGGCTGGCAAATGATTCCGAAAGATTATCAACTCGCCTGCGTACTATTGATGATTTATTAATTGAATCACATTATCATGCGGTACAGTCTAAAAACGAATTAATCGATGGCATTAACATTCAACAAGCCATTGATGCACAAATTGAACGCACTTGCCGCATTCAAGGTTTAATTCAAAGCGACATTCAACGCGGTACCTTAGTGATTCGTACCGAAGGCGAAGTAGTTGGCGAAATTAATGGTTTATCAGTTTTCGAAATTGGTAAGTTTGGTTTCGGACAACCTTCACGAATTTCGGCATCGGTACATTTAGGTGACGGCAAAATTATTAATATTGAGCGCGAAGTTGATTTAAGTGGTTCGATTCACGACAAGGGTGTTTTAATTTTATCTGCACTGCTCGCTAGTCGTTACACACGAGATACACCTTTGTCATTTTCTGCCAGCATAACCTTCGAACAATCCTACGGATTAATTGATGGCGACAGTGCGTCAGTTGCAGAGTTGTGTGTATTAATTTCTGCACTTACCGACTTACCTATTCAACAGGGTTTAGCGATTACCGGCTCACTAAACCAGCAAGGTTTTGTGCAGGCTATTGGTGGTGTTAATGAAAAAATAGAAGGCTTTTTTGATATTTGCAATCAGCGTGGATTAACCGGCAAACAGGGCTGCATTATTCCAGCGGTAAATGTGAAAAATTTATCCCTACGAAAAGATGTAGTGGATGCCGTAGAACAGGGGAAGTTTCATATTTATCCTGTTGAACATTATCAGCAGGCGCTCGAGTTATTATTAGGTATACCTGCCGGCGAAAAACTTGTAAATGGCAGCTATGATAAAAACAGTATCAATGATCGGGTGGTGAAACGCTTGTGTCAATTTGCTAAAAACCGTAAGGCTGCACAGATAATTTTGTAAATTTAAATAGCTAAGGGATTAACTATCTTTGAAGGCAGGACTTTTGTCCTGTTATAAGCGGTTCTAAAATCCCGCCTACAAATATAATTATCAAACCGCACTTCAAGCTAACTTTTCCTTAAGCCCAAACAATCGTCTAAAGAATGCCCGCAGATCATGCCCAACTGCCAATGTCGCTGGAATGGTAAACAAAGTCACCACCGTTGCAAACACCAACCCAGACGACAAAGCTAATGCCATTGGTGAAACAAAATGATCCAGACCACCCCAGCCATAAGCGGTAGGTAGCAAGCCGACTACTGTTGTCGCAGCGGTTAAAATTACCGCTCTAAAACGCCTGCGCCCTGCCAATAAAATCGCCTCCTTTATTTCCATGCCCTCTTCTCTGGCTCGCTGAATAAACACCAGCAACACTAACGAGCTATTCACTACCACGCCAGTTAATGCCACCATTCCCATGGTTGAGAAAAAAGATAACGGCATCGGCTTCCAAAACATATCATGTAAATAAAAACTTAAGATTACACCGATTGCACCAAACGGAATAGCCAGCATAACCAGTAAAGGATAAACCATATTATTAAACTGAATCGCTAAAATAAAAAAGATAGCAATCAACGCAAAAACAAATGCAATCAATAAGCTTATAAATGATTCCTGATTTTTTTCCTGTTCACCACCATAGTTTACTTTTACTTTATCCTGCACACCTTTCAGCCAGGTCGCCTCATTATCTTTAACAATTTTATTTAATTTTAAACTCGACAAAATACTACTATCAATATCCGCCACCACATTTACAATGCGCACGCCATCTTTATGACGAATTGTGGTTAAACCTTTATGTTCTTCCAGTGTTGCAATTTTATGCAGTGCAACTAACCCTCCGCGATTATTTGGAATTTGTACATTTTCAATTTGCTCTAATTCTCCCGCACCTTTCGACGGGAATCGAATCGTGACATTAATTTCTTCTGTGCCTTTTCGAATACTGGAAACAATTAAGCCATCTGCCGCCGCTCGAATATGCCGTGAAACTATTGCTAAATCAATTCCTGCATAAGCCGCCAGTTTTCTATTAAGCACAACATGCAGTTCTGCGTCCCCTGGTTTTAAACCACTATCGATGGTTGTTACGCCTTCAATTGTTAATAAATAATCCATTAATTGCCGTGCCGCCTGCTCACTGGATTTAGTATCAAAACTATTAATTTCTGCTTCTAATGCTCGCCCCAAAGGCGGGCCATTTGAAATTAATGTAGAAGAAATGTCTAACTGTGTATATTTTTCTTTTAGTAGTTTAGTTACCGTATTCATGTCATCTATTGCATTGTGATCAGGCCGGCTCACCGAGGGTGAATAAATCGCACGAATCTGCCCGTAACGACTTCCCCGTTGTGTGAGCGGGTCTCCTTCGTCCATCGATATATCACCTGCCTGGGATACAGTAGCTTCTAAATATTCAGGGTTAGTATTGTTTCGAATATCTGCATCGACATGGCGCAAATGCTCACGCATTTCTTTTAACGATGTACCTGGTTTTGCCGTTACTCGCACCAAATATTCTTCAATCCCTACTGGCGGAAACAATTGAAACTGCAAACTGGTTTTAGCTAAAATAATTGAGCCAGCTAAAACTGCAAAAGAAAGAATCACCGTCAGCCATCTAAAACGAATCGCCTTTTCTAAAAACCAGCCATAAATATTCTCCAGTACTAATAACCAGGTACGCTCTTTGGGATGCTTATTAGGATTGGTGACATGCGCTACATGGCTGGGTAACATAAAAAATGATTCCATCCATGATAAAATCAATAAGGTAATAACCACTATAGGAATGGCGATTACGAATTTACCAATAATACCCGACATAAACATCATCGGTAAGAAGGCCGCTACCGTGGTTAAAATAGTCGTAGTCACTGGACCTATTAATTCAATCGCACCTTTCACCGCTGCCTCAACAGGGCTCAAACCTTTTTCCATATGATAGGTTATATTTTCGCCAATAATAATTGCGTCATCGACAAGCATTCCTAACACCATAATAAAACCCATCATGGAAATTAAATTCAGAGTCATGCCTAAAGCATAAATTACCGCAACACCGGTCATAAAAATAATTGGTAGCCCCCAGGTTGTAGTCATGGCGACTGAAAATCTTAAAAAAAATATTAATGAAATAAAAACTAAAAATACACCCACTAAACCGTTATTGGTTAGCACGCCTAATCGCATCCGAGCAAAACGCGAAAAATCTTGAAATGATTTTACTGTAATACTTTCACCATAGCGCTGAGGAATAGTTTCTAGATAAGGTGATATCAAATCGATGGTGTCAATAATATCCGCATTAGATTTTTTCAATATTAGCATCGACACTGCCGGATGACCCTGCACATCATGTAAAGTTTGAGGTTTTTCTAAAGACTCTTTTATCACCGCCACATCACCGAGTAAAATTGCATTACCTTTGGCGTTAGCTCGAATTACAATTTTTTTAGCATCGTTTATGCTGGTGAACTCACCCACTATACGTACCGACTTCTGCCCCTCAGGCGTATCAATTTCACCGCCGGGCGTATTAATATTCCAACCCCGTAATACCTGTGAAATTTGATCAACTGAGATACGTGATTGGCGTAACTTATCGGGATCAACTTCAACGCTGTATTCAGCTTTTCGGTCACTCAATAAAACAACTTTAGCGACGCCTTTAATAGCCAATAAATCTTCTTTTATTTTATCGCCTAAACGCTTTAATTCTAATTCTGGGATATCATCTGAAACTGCAACGCGTAAAATAGGAAACACCGCACCATCTACTTCGGTAACAAACGGATCATTAGGTAGATCACTCGGCAACGTAGCCCGATCAACCGCCAATGAAATATCTGAAGTTAAACGATCGCGATTACTAGCATGCGGATCAACTTCCATCGATATTCTACCAGAGCCTGGAAATGCCATCGATATCATTTTATCAATGCCATTTATAGCGCGCAGCTCTTGTTCTATTGGTGTAATAATAAGCTGTTCAATTTCTGCTGGCGAAGCCCCGGGATATCCCACATCAATTTGTATAATATCTAAATTAACATTCGGAAACGCTTCAACTTGCATAAACAACACAGCAGTAACACCGCCAATTGCCAGCAAGAAAACTGAAACTAAATTCACCACCAAACTGCGAGTTACCAGATATCGAATAATCGCTTGCATTATTGCGCCCCTCCCTTATCTGTTTTTGGTTTCGAGTTTAGGTTATTTAACTGATATTCATCGAATGTAAATTGTGGCAATAAAATATCTTTCCAAATTTCACCCTCAATTAAATTTAGCTGATATTTTCGCCGAATTAATTCTATTAATTGTAAGTCAGCTGATAATTCTGCCGTTGCCAGTTGTGATTCAAAATCAATAATACGGTCGGTTTCAATTCTGCCATCTTTATATCGAATAACAGCTTCATCTAATTTTTTCTGTTCCGCATCCACACTTTTTTCAAAGGCGATTAATGCTTGATCACTAGATTCTATTTCTACCAGTAAACTCGAAATAGAATATTGCAAATCTTCCAGTATTTGTTTTTTATCTTGCAATGCCAGACTACGTTCGTAATGCGCTTGTCGTAGCTCCGCATCAAAACCTGATTTATCTAAGCCGCGATTAAACTCAATACTCAAGCCGCCTACCAATTCAGATTCATTTAAATTATTACCCGGCAACTCCCCCTGATTAAAATCATTTCCTAAAAATAAAATCATATCCAAATCGTCTTTACGTTTATCTCGGCTACTTCTAATTTGACTATCTGCCAACTGTAAACGCGCGTCAATTCGTTTAAGATCGGGGCTATGTTTTTGTGATTTTAAATAAACCTGATTAAAGTCATTATTTTTATTTATGTTTTCTATTTCAGGTATTAGCGATTTGTCCCAATGCCGCCCCATTAAACGATTGAGTGAAACCAACTGTCTACTCCATGCCACTTGCAGGCTTTTTTTATCTGCCCTGTTTATACTTAAACGCGCGTTGACTTGCAGCACATCTTTTTCTTCCGATAAACCTAATTTAAATTCATCTTTAATATAAGATCTTAACCTCTCTGTACGCTGAATTGTTTTTTCAATACTTTTTATTCTAGCCTGAGTTATGGCCGCCCCAATATATAAATCGATCACCTGTAAGGCGAGCTGATCATACAAACTTAAGCTATCACTTAAAGCTAATTTTTCACTCGCTTGTGCCGTTTCTAAACCCTCTTCATACCGTGGATTACCTGCGCCCTTTTCAAAACGATGCCGGTAATTAACATCAAGTCGCGACTTAGTTAATGGATTAGGAAATGTTGGACCAAAAGATACGGCTGAATCTTCCCTCGCAACACTACCATTAAAACCTAAGGTGCCGCCGTTATCTAAACTTCTATTTATACTTCCGCCCACATTATAGCGATCAATTGCGGTACCTAAAAACGCACTGGTATCTCGCCTGTATCCTGCATTGGCATTTAATATCCAGGATAATTGACTCTCTACTTTGATATTTTCTTCACGGGCTTTTTGAACTTGAAAAGCAGCCGATTTAATAGAAGGATAATGATCAACTACTTTTTGCAGAACTTGAGCCAGACTTAACCTTGTGTTCATTCCTTGAGTTTTCGCCATAGTAGTAAAAGTAGCCGTCACACTAACAATAATCCCTAAACTCATAACTAATAATTTATAGTTCATTACGCAATATTCCTTGTGTGGGTAACATCACTGGCTGATTCATGTTCTGCATGAGCCTGAGGTTTTTTCAGCAAACTATTTAAAATAAATTCTGTATGCAATTGCAAATAATTTTGAGTGCCGGTGTCATCGTCATAGGGTTTTAGTGAATGCATCCAAATGGTGGCTTGCACCAACGGCGCAATTACCAGGCGCGCAACGACTTCTGCTTCATATAATTCAAACTCACCATTAATCATGCCACGGCTAATCACTTTGCTGAATAAATTTCGGGAACGGGTGACCACGGTTTTAGTAAAATACTCCGCTAACTGCGGAAAGTTGCCTGATTCGGAAACCATGATTTTAGGAATAGCCGATAATGATGTGCAGGCTACACCCATCCACCATGTATTAATCATATTTTTGAGCAATTCGGCTTGCGAGCCCTCGAAGCTTTCAACCAGTAAAGCCACTTGATCAATTTGCGGAGTAATGCGCTGTTGCACCACATCCCGAAAGATAGCTTCTTTGTTATCAAAGTACAAATAAAGTGTGCCTTTAGATATTCCTGCGGCTTTTGCCACATCTAGCATGCGAGTAGAACTAAAACCTTTTTCCGTAAATAGCTTAAGCGCAGCATCGAGAATTTCCTCTGGGCGTGCCTCTTTACGGCGTTTCCAGCGACAATTGGAACTTGAAAGTTTCTCACAAAATATCAAGGGCATCACCTAAATAACTAATGGGTCATTTATATATTACTAGTAAATGACCCATTGTCCAGTAAAATAACACATGAATCACTGATGTCCCGTTAACTTTTTTGTTACCTTATGCTCAAAACCTCACTTCTAATAAAAAAGAAGGTATTTGCACGTTATTAAAAGGTATAGAGACTGGCGACCCAGCATCGGTAGCGGTTATCAATGAAGAAAAATATATTCAACATAACCCTCAAACTCATGAAGGTAGTGAAGGTTTAGCCACACTATTTGAGCGTCTATCTAAAACGTTGCCACGTGTAAATATAGTACGCATATTTAAAGATGGTAATTATGTTTTTGCCCATACTGAATATGACTTTGCTACACGGAACATAGGTTTTGAAATTTTTCGTTTTGAAGGCAATCAAGCTATAGAACATTGGGATAATATTCAGGAAAGAAAAGGACCTAATCCATCTGATCACTCAATGGTTGATGCGAAACAAAAGTGACGGATATGAAAAGACAGAAAATAACCGCATTTAAATTCAGTCATTTGTACAAAACGTACTTATTCAAAATGATTTTGAAACATTAGGCGATAACTTGATCGAATTGAAAAACTTTCTATCGAAAACACCTAATACCCATTGTCTTTTAGCTGAGGGTAATTTTGTTCTATCTGTTTGCGAAGGCCACTACAGAAAACATTCCACCCCGAATCAAATGAAAAAAAACAACGGAAAATTTTCACGCTTAAACCAAGTAAGAGTGAAAAAATGAACAACATACTATCTGCTCAAAAGCAAAGAACAGGAATCCATTTTGAAAAATGATTTAAGTAGGCTTTTATCCTGTACAATAAATTCTAAACCAATAATTATTCTACAATATTGCTAAATATTATTTGAATGTACATATAGGTTTAAAAACAAAAAGTAGCTTTAAAAAATAAAAATTTTTCGAACTATTATTCCGATATAATTTAATTATAAATAGCCGTGTATTTTAACAGATAGACATATTAATAAGTTTGAATCTCATATGATTATGTTAAAGTTTTATATTTTGGGCCGCCATAGATATGTGTCTTTCGGTAACCCTTTACGAATGGCTTGTTGTCTAAGTGATTTTGCATCCGCTATTCTTAAGTTAGAACCTATTACAACGGCATAATGTTTTGATCCATCAACGGGTTGAAAAATTTTAGCCATATAGCGTTGGCTTTTTAATTTTTGTACCTGTTGCTTGGCCTTTTTTAAACTAGTGTGAGAACCAACGATAACAAACCAGTCATCACCTTTACTGGATATTCTTTTACCGATAAGCCCGCGTAGAAAGCGCTCAGTATTACTGACTTTAGCATCTTGAAAAGCATTGGAATTCAAGTATTTAACATTGTTACCTGATGTTTCCGATGCATGAGCACTTGAAATAATGCTAAGCGACCAATGACTATTTTGAAAATTGCTGGTGGTTTTCATTTCTTTGTAAGCTGAAGCACCTGAACCAACAACACCATAACCATTTATCGCAGTAGTTAACATGGCTGGTGCGGCGATGCCAAGTTGAAATACTTTAAAGGGTTCAGTTTCATCTTGATGTAAGTAACCGACAAGGCCGCCAATAAAAATCAGTATAGTACAACGAATAACCAGACCTATACCATCCATCATTTTTAAATCACTAATAAGTGAGTTTAAATCGACAACTAAAAGACTAATGAGAATTGGGGCTATACCACCGATACCACCAATAATTAACCTCTTATGAGCACTTAAACCTGATGATCTTTTTTTTGGCATTTTTCTTCCTTATTTTCCATTTTATGTAAAAACGTAAACGTTTAAGCTTACTATTATAAGCAAATGAAAGTAGGCTTAACCAGTTTTTATTATATTATCTTAAAATGCTTGAGGAAGAAGAACAGTTATTACACTGAAGTCCGGACTGTTTTTGATATGTTGATAGTTTTTAACAGGACAATAGTGTTCTGTGCTATTAGGCCACTACAGTAACGTCTTACATGAGGTATTACAATTTTAAGAGGCTGTATGTTGTGAATGGTGATCCATTGATAAACCGTAAAAAAAATTATCTAGAAAAAGCGTCCGGTATTGCTTGATTCGTACAGTGAAAAATGGATTAAATTAACTGTAGATTTCTCTAAAGCCAAGCAGAATTTCGTCTATAGTATTTATAGTTAGGTTAATAGCATTTAAGTTAGGTGAAGTTAATATAACATCCTGAATTATAAAAATATTAAAACAAGTGGCGAAACGCGTATATGGAAATACCCAATTATAAAATAAAGCAACCCGTTGACGGTAATAAATTCAATCAACTATTGATGGCTGAAAGCACTGTGGATAAGGCGAGTGTGTGGCTCAAGGCAATGATGGCTAATGGTCATTATTCCTATGAAGTCGATAAGCTGAGAAATGATTACATTATCAGCACGGGCTTGAGTCAATATTCAAAGTATATTTTGCAGCCATTAGCATTTAAGCAGCTGACAAAGCTTTCTTATATCACCTATGAAAGCTTTGATGGCCTTAGCCTTCGTAATTTACTTAATCAAAAACTTTTACCGATAAAAAGCAGCATTACAATCGCGCTGAATTTACTGGCTGCACTGAATGATATTCATCGTCAGAATGTGGTTCATGGTAGCTTAAATTCTCTCAATATTCTCATTAGCCCTGATGACCTCTCAGTTAAACTATCAGATTTCAGGTTTTCTTCTCAGTCTACACAGGCAAACAATCAGGCGCTTGAATTTGAAAAAAACAATCTTCAACTGGCCTATATATCGCCTGAGCAAAGCGGACGCATAAATTTGTTGATGGATTACCGCAGTGACTTCTATTCCTTGGGTATTCTGTTGTATGAAATGTCCATAGGCCGAGTCCCGTTTCTCGCGCAAGACCCTATGGAATTGATTCACTGCCATATTGCACTCCAGCCCAAAGCGCCGTTTGAGTTGGCTCCACTACATTGTGCCCAGGCCTTATCCGATATAATTCTTAAATTACTGGCGAAAATGCCCGTTAATAGATACCAGAGTATTGACGGAATAAAACATGATCTCGAACGTTGTCTTAATGGCCTGCAAAAAAGGGGTGCGATTACGCCATTTAAACTGGCAGAGAAAGATTTTTCTACACTGCTAACATTACCGGCACACTTATATGGGCGTGAAAATGAATTAAAAAAACTGCAACACTGCATAGAAAAGGTGCAAAGAGCAGAGGGCAGTTTTGTTGCGCTGTGTGGTCATGCGGGAACCGGTAAAACGGCGCTGGTACAGGCAAGTATGCAGAATGGCTATAAAGATATTTTATTTGCGCGGGGTAAATACGAACAATATGAAAATGTCCGACCCTATAGTGGTTGCATACAAATTATTGAGAATCTGGTTGATTATGTTCTGGGTGAATCAGAAGTTGTGTTTAAACAATTTCAATCTGAATTTCAAAATGAGCTTGGTGAAAATGCCGGCGTTATTTCCGAACGGGTACCCCGATTTGCAATGATAACGGGAAAGCAATCGGCACCTTTGGTGCTGGATGCAGAGAAATCTAAAAACCGTTTTCATTTAGTAATGTCGAGCTTTTTTTCTGTGTTTGTGCAACGTGATAAAGCACTGGTTATTTTTATTGATGATCTGCAATGGGCAGATCCGGCCTCGCTGGATTTGCTGGCATCTTTACTTAAAAGTGAGTGGATAAAAAAAGTACTGATAATCGCCAGCTACCGTGACAATCAAATTAATGAAAATGAACAGTTAAAAAATATTCTACTACACCAGTCAAAGAAACCGAACTTCAGCCGGCTGAAATTACACAATCTATCAAAAGAGAGTGTACAGCAGTTATTAACCGAAACATTTTTAATGAAGACAGAGGAAATTTTACCTCTAATTGAAACAGTTTTTAATAAAACTCAGGGAAATGCTTTTTATAGCAGACAGCTTATCAGTAATATGTATCAAGAAGGTATTATATGGGCTGATATTGCAGAGCATAAATGGAAATGGGATCTGAATTCACCATTTATCAAGGGAAGCGATCAGGAAGAAGAGGCGGGAATATGTGAGCTAGTGGAGAGCATATTGCACAAACTATCAGAGCAACAACTTTCAATATTGTATCACGGCCTTTATCTGGGCAGTTATTTTACACTGGTAGATTTATCGCTGGTCCTGGAAATAAATGAAGATGATGTCATCAGACAGCTATCCCAGTTACTTAATGTAAAAATGCTTAAATATGATGGACAACTTTACCGTTTTCAGCATGATCGCCTGCAACAATCTGTCGCAATGCTGATGCCAGAACATCATGACCAGCAGGTGCATTTAAATATTGCTCGACAATTTATTAAATACCTGAACAAAGATGAAAAAAACAATCGTCTGCTGGATATAGCCAACCACCTTAATAAGGCATCAGCTCTATTGCACGATGAACAGGAAAAAACTCAGTTATTTTATTTAAATTATCAAGCGTCTGAAAAGTCATTGGCCAACTGCGCTTATGCGCTGTCTCTGAATTATGCGCAATTGGCGCAAACTATTTTTACTCAACTTAACCTGCAAACATCGGAAGATGACTTTAAACTGGCGTTGTTATTAGGGCGTTGTTACTACCTTAACAATCAATACGAGCAGGCAAATAAAACCTTGCAAAGAGCTGCTGATAAAGCTTATAAATTTAAACAGAAGGTTACTTGTTACTCATTACAAAAAGATATTTTATTAAGTGAGGGAAAGGATTTTAAAGCGGTAGTTGATCTGGGATTAAATGTGCTCGGGCGGGATGAGTTTGCTGGCGCTGATGGTATAAGAAAATTACAGCAGCAGATAGCCACATTAAAGCAGGACATTAATGCTTTATTGCAGCATAAAAAAATTGCAGATTTAATGAATGCACAGGAGTCGAAAAAAAATGCGTTTACATTAAGTCTGTTAGCAGATCTTTGGGAAGCAGCCTATTATGACGCTAACGAAACACTGATGTTATATTGTGTGCTATCCAGCGTACATATTTCTATTGAGCAGGGTAACTGTAGTGAGTCGGTATTGGGGTATGTGTTGTATGGGATGTTGCTTACTCTGGAAGAGAATTATTCTCAGGCTTATGAGTTTGGTCGCCTTGCTCTGAAATTAAATAAAAAATTTGATGATAAGTTAATACTACCTAAAGTCATTAACCTATTCTGCAATTACACCAGTTTTCATGTTAAACCATTTGAGTATTCTGTTGCTTTATATGAAGAGTCTTCACGGGTTGGTCAGAATAATGGAGACTATTTATTTGGTTTATGGGCCAGTGTGTTTGTTGTCTGGAGTCGTTTTCTTGCGGGGCAAAGTTTAAGTAAAGTTGATGATCGGGCGACTGAACTGAATCAGTTTATCAGGCAGACACATGATAACAAAATGATATATGCCTATGACGTGTTAAAAAATATAATTGAGTCTTTACGTGGAAAAAACAATCTTCAGGAACCGGTGACAATCGGGCAGCACGCAGCGTATCTTGATTATTGGAAACAGAATAATTTTGTGCCGGGTATTAGCTGGTATTATATTTTGCAGGGACAATATTGCTGCTTGATGGGAAACTATAAAAAAGCCCATCAATTACTAAACCGGGACGACCTTGTGTTGACACCGGATATTGTTATGTTTCCCCACACACAGCATAGTTTTTACAAAACACTATCATTGCTCAGATTGATTAATGGTGGTCAGGCTGAAGTGACGGATGAGTATAAGCAACAAATTGATGAATCAATTCATCGTTTGCATCGCTGGGCTGAATTATGTCCGGAAAATTTTCTTTATCAGCAACAATTACTTGAAGCAGAAAGATACTGTTTAAATAAGCAGTTATGGGAAGCGACTAAAACATATAATAAAGCCATTGAAAGTGCGGAGCGATATCAGTTGCTTCCAGCAATGGCTTTAACATATGAAATTACTGCAATTTTCTGGCAACAACAGAATAATTTAAGACAAGCTGTTTTTTATTTGCGAACTGCAATTAGTCATTATAATTCATGGGGCGCATTACATAAAGTTGATATGCTAAGGGCCTTGTTAAATGAGATTATATCTCAACAGGATGACATTTTAACTAAAGCCTCCATTATTGATGATAAGCCAATGATTGATCTGGATTTTTATGCTACCGGACTGGACTTTAATTCAATTTTAAAATTTACGCGGGCAATTTCAAAAGAAATTAACAGCGATAGGCTGATTGAAAAAACCCTTAAGATTATAATCGAAAATGCCGGTGCAGACAGAGCCGCTTTACTGACCTATAAGAATAATAAATTGTGTGTGAATACAGTTGCCGAGTTTCAGGAAACGCTTGCAATAAAAAAAATAAACATCACACTGGACGAGTTTGATAAATTACCTAAATGGGTCGTTCATTATGTTGAACGAACAGAAAAGCAGTTGTTAATCGAGAATGCATTAAATAATGATATAAATCAGGATGAAGAATATATTAACCAATGGGGCGTACAATCAATGTTGTGTATGCCGGTTAAATACAAGCGTAAATTAAATGCAATTTTATATATAGAAAATCATTCAAGTGCAAATGTGTTTAATGAACAACGCGCCAATATTTTACACATACTGCTTACGCAGTTAGAAGTGTCTTTACATAATGCTCAACTTTATCAATCTCTACAGAAAGAGTTGAAAAAAAATCAACAAACGTCTGAGGCTCTCTCGCTTAGTGAAAAGCGTATGCGACTAAGTCACCAGTATGCCAATATTGGTGTATGGGAATGGAATATAGAAAAAGATGAAATTTACTGGGGTGAAACGATAGCCCCGATGTTTGGGTTAGCAAAGAACAAGTTTGATTTTTCAAAAAAAACATTTATGAATATGGTTCACCCGGAAGACAGGCAAAAAGTCGAGGCTGCATTAGATGTTTGTTTTGATGGTGGCGGGTACCTGATTGATCATCGTATTATCTGGCCCGATGGTAGTATTCACTGGATACTGGAAGCGGGGGATATTACTTGGAGTGATGATGGCAAACCCTTGAGTTTATTAGGTATAGTAAAAAATATTACCGATCGTAAAGCTCAGGAAGAAGAGCAGGCCGAGCTGCAATTACAATTACAACAGGCGCAAAAAATGGAAGCCATTGGCCAGCTTACCGGCGGTATTGCACATGACTTTAATAATATGCTGGCATCAATATTAGGTTACTCTGATTTGCTTAAACTTAATTTTTCATCGTCTACGGACGCAGACCCGAAAGTAACACATTATATTGAGCAGATTATTTCGTCTGGAAAACGGGCTACAAATTTAATTTCGCAGATGCTTGAGTACAGCCGGGGTGGTAATACTGAACTGCAGATGCAGGATATTGTTCCTTTAGCTGAAGATGTCATTCAGCTATTGTCGTCAACCATTCCCAGCAGTATTAGCATTCAACTTCATCATGGTGATAACCTTCCCATGGCTGAAATTAATACCACCCAGTTGAATCAATTGCTGATGAACCTGTGTATTAATGCCCGCGATGCTTATGATGGCAAACAGGGTGAAATAAAAATTCATATTCAACATGAAAAGCACGAGGCTGCTTTATGTTCATCCTGTCATAAGCGCTTTGAGGGCGATTTTATTGAGGTTTGTATTGAAGATAACGCTGGGGGTATTGCGGTGGATATTCAGAACTCGATTTTTAATCCCTTTTTTACGACCAAGGAAGTTGGTAAAGGTACAGGCATGGGGTTAGCTATGGTGCATGGCATTATGCATGGGCATCACGGACATGTATTGTTGGAAGTAGATGAAAGCCGGGGAAGCCGTTTTCGTTTATTGTTTCCGGTGGGTATACAGCTCATGCAGACAGAAGCTGTAAATGTAAATGTTAGCTCAGTGAGTTTAGCTCGTTCGATTCGAGTGTTAATTATTGATGATGAGCCGGCATTAACTGAACTGTTAAGTGAGCAGCTAAGCCTTGAAGGATGTCAGGTAACGACCTGTAATGAAACCCTTGAAGCCGCTGAATTAATTGACAATCGCCTCGACCAATTTGATCTTATGATAACCGACCAGACGATGCCCGGCATGAACGGTTTGGAACTGGCAACCCGGGCATTGGCCATAAATTCACAATTTCCAGTTATTATTTGTAGTGGATACACTGATCAGCTTAATCAACAATCTGCAGCTGATGCGGGTATTAAACGTTTGCTTAATAAACCCGTTAGTAAAGATGAGCTAACCAGCGTTATCAATGAGCTAATGCGCTACAAATCATTTAATTTACCTCCATCATCGAATTAACGGAATACTAATGTGATTTAAGAACACTTATGCAACTGCATCGCTCAACCCTTTAGAAAAAGCCGCTAGACTGGCACGACGCAACATGATTAATGGCTTGCCTGATTGTTTGCAGAATTTTTTAACTTTATTTACGGCGGCATGACTAACGCAATCCTTCGGACAAAATACAATATCAGCTTTTGGTAACAACGTACCTAAACGTTGCCGACCATCATTTAAACCTCCATCGTAATAGATAAATTCGCCATTTTTTTCTTCCACCAAGGTGCGAAAATATGCATTCATGTTATCTCTACCACCTACATACAATACACAATTACCATTGAGATCTTTATTAACACATTGAGTTTCAACATCACAATTAGCACATTTTTGCTCTAATAGCTGTGCTAACATTTGCTCCATTGTTTCATGTTCTTGCTGCAACTGCATATAGTCGGCCATGACAATACCCAGCTGATCGCCACTTTTCATCGCCAGTGCTTGCCACTGCTCTGACTGTGTTTCTACTTTCTGTAGCGACTTCGTTTTCCATGATAATTTTTTTTCAGTTTCAGCCAAACGATTCGTTAAACTATTCAGAGACTTACTGGTTTTAAACTCTGATATAATATTTTCTGCAATTTTTAAATCTGTTTGTAGCGCATTCGTTTTAATTAATTTTTTTTCGAGTTCGCATATCGTTTTTGTCTGTCGAAACAATTTTTTGCTTGTACTTTGTTGTTCACTTTTAAGTAGCTGTGTAAAGTTTTTTTTCTCAATTTCAAGCTGCTTTAGCTTTTCCATATTAACCCGTACCGAAGCACCAGAAAGATGCGACAACATATGCACGTCACCATACATTTTATTGACAAGATCAGCACAAGTTAAAGGATGGGTCAGCAAAGCCCAATAAATTCCCGGTAACATGTCTTCTTCAATTGCATTTACCCATAGTGCTTGCATTTCATCGGCCGCTAGCAGCTGAGCTTTTTTTATTGCCTTTTTATATTTCTTATCAAGATATTTACCAATATATTTTGCCGCATAACATTCTTCACCTACGATTGAGACGAAGCTATAGTGCCAGTCGTAATCACTTAAATCTGACAGCATTGTGATTTTCAATTTTTTACTGAGTTTATTCAGTTCAGATAAGCTCAGGCAGGTACCGATGATGCTACAGTGAAAGCATGCTTCCAGTTGCCATATCTTTTTCCGGTCATTTAGCATGGAAATTTTCTCTTCTGCCGGTTTTTCTTCATTCTTGCATTTGATACACATGATCTTCATCCCTCAAATAGATACTCAATACAAATAATAATGATTATCATTTGCATTTTCAAGGGTAATTTGATGATAATGTCATCTTTCTTGAGTATGAAGCCCAAAACGCTTGCGAACAACTGGGGTGAACTACCGCAACCTGTTGATAACAGCACTAGTGTACTGATTTAAATATAACACTATAAAAACTGTCAGATTTCAGGCAAATTACAAACAAACTTCGTCATCCCGGCTGTGGTTGCACTTTCAGCTGAATCTGGTTCATCCATTCATGCAAACCAGTCTTATCAAATAAAAAGCATCGTAATTTTTCAACCTGATTTCCAGCATTTCTCCTCCTTTTTTTGGATATACTCAAGCGCCTATTTATGAGTTTGTTTGACGGCAAAACATTATCTAAAAAATATCTTCTCTAAAGACTTAAACGTAAGTGGATAGAAGCTCTGAAGTTTGTATTAAGGCTTAATTAAATATCAAATCACCCTTACATAGTGCCTAGCATCGTGTTTCATTTTGACAAGGGCTCCATGACATATGTCAAGAGCACAAGTTTTGTCATGGGATAATGTATAACACGAGAGTGAAACAATATGTTATCAACCAACCTAAACTGCCCAGCCGAATTAATGAACATTGCGTTACAGGCCGAACGTGAATCAATCCGCCGATACAGCCTACTTGCGCTGCAAATGCGTGAAGTCAATAATGTGTCAGCTGCCCGTTTGTTTGAGCGCATAGTGGATGAAGAACGGGAGCATGAGCATTTTTTATTACAGTGGATGGCCAAAGAAGGGATACCCGAAGTTGAAAGCATTTCCCCCATAAAATGGAGCGAACTACACATTTCTACCCCCTATAACGATGAGGCCTGCAACTCATATTACACCACACCCTATCGTGCGCTGGCTTTTGCGGTGCATAACGAAGAGATTGCGTTTGCTTTTTACAGTCACGTTGCCGCTCAATCACAAAATAAAACAGTACGTCAGCATGCAAAAATTTTAGCCCGCGAAGAATTGGGGCATGCCGCATTACTTAGAGTTGAGCGACGCAAAGCTTTTCACGAAGAACGAGGCAATCACCAGCAAGAACCTAAATTAGATACGGCTACCATCACTAAGAAAATAGATTTACTAACTGCCGCTCTGCATATTGATCATTACTTATTAGAACAAATGCTGGCGATAAAAGAATCAACATCTGAAGTTAATCCTCCCTTAAATGCATTAATTATAGAAACACAACAACAAATAAAAGAAAATGAAACATCTTTGGAAGAACAAAAGAATAGTTTTCAGTTAATAGCGGGGGAAACAATCACTGCTAATCTTAAAAAATTAAAACAATATAATATTTATGTGCAACAAAAATTTAATCACCCCGATAAGAATATTTCACAATTATGCGCCTGCTGCGATAGAAGCTTTGCTTTCTATGATTCGATCGTTAAATCAGCCTATGATGAACAACTTATATTGACAGCCCAACATTTAACGTCCGTTTCACTGGATCGAATAAGCGCTTTAAAATCGGCACTGACTTATAATTAAAGGCGATAAAAAGAAAACGGTGTAAATCCCAACATCGATATAAAAACCTTAATTACAACACTTCAATAATATTGCGTTTAATTCTTTAAGTGCCAGCAACTTTTCTGAAATCACTTCTAAAATTGAATCCGTATGTTCACCCACACTCAATATCTCACTATCATACCGAGTTAAATTCATGGAGTTCCAGCCCTTATTCGTTTTAATTACACCTTTAACCCTTTCTACGCCTGTCTCATTACGAAGCTGCGCTAAAAAACTTAATATTTTATTTTTATTAAATACAGTCAAGTTGCTTATTTTCCAGCTCACACTATAAAACCCTTCAGACATCCCCTGTAACATTTCCCAGCCCTGTAACACTTCCCGATCCGACTCATTACCCATCTCACTTTCAACGTGTTGATGTGAATGATTACGAGAAAAATCAGCTGAATTGCTTTCATCCGAATAATTTATCAATCGTTTAAAATCCAGACATTCCAACTGCAAGCGTCCCTGCTCTATCATTGTCACTTCAATTTTTTCCGGTTGAAATGACATCGCATATTTAAAAAAACAATTTATATCATCTTCAGAATAGGTGTCACGCTTAGTTGCAATTAAAATATCAGCTAATTTTGATTGCTCGACAAAAGTGGCATTATTAAGATAACGGGCATTATTTAAATTTTTAGCATCTACTAAATTAATTACCGCTTTTACATTTAACACGCTTTTATAAAATTCACCGGTTAGTAAGTCGATTATTTTTTTAGGATGCCCTAAGCCTGTAGGCTCTATTAAAATACGCTGTGGCTTTACTGAACGAATTATTCTATTTAAACCGACATTTAAAGACTGGCTACCCACACAACACAGGCAGCCACCGGGAATTTCTTTTATCGTAACCTTATCATTTTTTAATAACGCAGCATCCACACCAACCTGCCCGAATTCATTAACAATAACTGCCCAAACTTCAGAGGTTGGTTTGTTATTTAATAAATACTGAATAACCGTGGTTTTTCCCGCACCAAGAAAGCCGGAAATAATATTGGTGGGAATATTTTTAAAATCACTCAAATCACAAGTCAATATAGTGTTAAAGCTATTTCATTAAATCAATGTGCTTACCCTGTGCTTCAAGTTTTTGGGCTCGCGCATCTATATAGCGCTGAAAGTTTGTTTGTGTTTTATAAGCACCACTACTCACATAATCCATTACCGATTGAATGTGAAATGATTTTAAATAGGCATCGCTTCTAAACACTTCTTCACCCTGCGGGTTAAAATAAACCAGACTAGGGGCATATTGGACATCTAATTTTTTTGCCCAATCTTTTATGCTGGATTTTTTTCCATTTGGCAAAGTTATTTTATCTTCAGACCACATATCAAGCACCGACACATTTAACTTTTTCATCTGCTCGATAGAGGCTTTTCGTGTTAACACTTCGTTATGCAATTCATCGCACTCTTTACACTGCTTTTGCTCAAATATTACTAACCGATATTTATTTGAAGCCTGACTAAAGTCATACGGCGCCTTAACACTTTCAACTTCTTTATTAATTTTACCCTGTTTTTTTACCGGAGAGACTCGCGCTAAATATGCTCTGAATTTTTCTTTTTTATCATGATGGCCCAATACATAATCTAACGCTGCATTAAATTTTTCAGGATGATAGTAACCATTAGTGCGCAAAACGGCTTTGCCTTCTTCATTAAAGAAAATTAAGGTTGGGGTGTACATGACTTTTAAGCGTGTAGCAAAATCTTTTTCGGTGGTTTCTATAGCTCCGAAACTCATATCCCTATCACCCCAAATATTCATTGATATCACATCGAAATTTTTACGGGTTTTATCGGCAATATCGCGTTGTCCAAAATTATCCTGTAATAATTTTTTACAATACGGGCAACCATCCTGATAAAAAAAGATCATCAAGCGTTTGCCTGATGCTTTAGCTTCTGCAATATCATCATCTAAATCTAAAAAAGAATTTTTAAACCATGCAGGCTGTTCTTCGTAACCCGGATTAACCATGCCCGCAGCCAAACTGCCTTCGGTTTTTGCAGATGCGGTTTGTGTAAATAATAAAACAAATGCAGCTAAAAATTTAACGACGTTTATCATGTCCGACCTTCTTTTTATTGGATGGTGTGAATTTTCGCTTGGATGTCGAAGTGGATCGAACATTATTGGAACGATCACTAGCATTAGTGTTTCGACTGCGAGCCGAGCGTTGAGTTCCGCTGCAATTATTAGCGCCTCGCCCGCTGCCGCGACTGGTTTGTTTACGGCCCTGCATACGAAACACTTTTTGCACCGGTACACCGGATTTTAACGATGCATCGTATTCTATTCCCGCAAGGCTCGCCAGTTCTCGAATCTGTTTCGGATCTAATTCATAAAAGCGCCCGGGGCGGTTACTTTTAGTCATTAATACCGAGCCGTAACGCACCCGCATTAAACGGCTGACTTTTAAATCAACCGCTTCCCACATGCGGCGTACTTCACGGTTGCGCCCTTCCATTAATACCACGTGATACCAGTGATTAAAGCTCGATGAAGTGCGAGAAAACTCATCGCCTCCTTTATCTTCGACTATATCTTCAAAGCGCGCTTTACCATCCTCCAGCTCGACTCCGTGGGTAAGCTGCTTTAGTTGCTCAGGTGTGGCCTTGCCCATTACGCGCACCGCATATTCACGCTGCAACTGGCTCGACGGATGCATAAGTTTATTGGCCAAATCCCCATCATCGGTTAATAAAATTAAACCGGCAGTATTAATATCGAGGCGACCGACCGCAATCCAACGGCTATGTTTTAAACCGGGTGCATGATCAAAAATAGTCGGTCGACCTTCCGGGTCACTTCGGCTGCAAATTTCACCTTCGGGCTTGTGATACATAATGACCCGTGGCAAAGTCGGGTGTACGTCGCGAATAATAATTTTGCGGCCACTGTGCATAACAACATCGCCGGCTTGCACCTGCTGACCCAAACCAATGACCTCACCATTAAGCTGAATGGAGCCTTCTTTAATCCAGCTTTCTATTTGGCGTCGTGAACCCAGCCCTTGTCGAGCCAGTGCTTTTTGTATACGTTCTTTACTCATAAAGTGAATCTTTTTCGGATAAAACCATGAAAATCATATTAACCGCTATTGTACTACTTTCTAGCCTGCAATACGCCCATGCTGATATTAGTTTAAACTTTAGTGGCCTCCCCATCAACGACGATAATCCCGCTTACATTTATAGTATAAAAGGCCAGCAATTAAAATTTACCGCCCCCACTGAAGGCAACACCAGCCTCTACGATGCAGAAAAAGAAGAATTCATTAGCCTTGAACAAAAATCAGGCAAACGCTCCATGCTTAATAAACAACGACTCCAGTTACGTGTCAATCAACTAAATATTGAGCGTTTGAAAACATTAACCGAAGTGGAAGAAAAATTACGCAAAGAATTGGTCACTATGAATACAGCACAGCAGCATGCGGCTGAAACGCTACTTAATGCATTTAAGTACCCTGAGTTTTACGGTGAGCATACTTCGCTTATCGTTAAACCCATGAAAAAAAGCAAAGTCGTTAACAGCCTTAATTGCACAGTATATCAACTTTATAAAATCACCGATTTACTCAAAACATTTTGCTTTGCAGATGCCAAGGATCTGAAATTTTCAGAACGCGAATATAAAACCCTGCGCAGCTTTTATGCATTTAATTACTATATGCAAAGCCAGATTTTAATTGCCATGGGCAATACCAAATTTAGCTTGATTGATTTTGATCAGCATGAAATGTCGGGAGTATTAATTGAAGAGATTAGCTACCAGAAATCAGCCAGACCTCCAGCTAAAATAGCATTCCACAGTCAATTAAAAAAAGTAGACTACACGCCGCTAAAAGAGGCTGATTTTTCGCTGGATAAAGCTCCATAGCTCATGCACTAGCAGTCTGCTTATTTTCAGCTATACTTAAACGATCGTTTAATTTCACACGATGACCCATCATCGCAATCGCAGACGGCTATGACTATAAGCACTAAACTGAAAAAAGTACTGTTCAAACTGAGCAACCTCTACTTCCCGTTTAATCACTTAAGTCCCGAGCGCCTGCAAGAAATTGTCAATCATATTCGCATTATAGAACTGCAACAGGACGAAATACTACAAATGCGAGGCTCCCGCTCGCAGGACTATTTGTACTTAATGGAAGGCGAAATTGATATTATTTGTGAGGGGAATATTCGCACCATTAACAGCCCAGAAGACACCCAACGCAGCCCGATTTTATTACCCCATGAAAACAATAGCTGCAGTATTATCGCTAAAACAAACTGCATTATCAGCCATGCTAACCGGGACATTTTAGACACCATTATTGCCTGGGACTACATTGCCCACGACACCCTCAATGCGGTTCAGTATATTGATATTATCCGCAACACCCTGGTGTTTCAGCGCCTGCCCATTGAGTTTATTCAAAGCGCATTTTCTCGTATGAAACCATCGCGCTTTAGTAAAGGCCAAAGCATTTCTGCTGACCAAAGTGACGCCTACTACCTAATTATAAGCGGCAAAGCTGAGGTGCAAAAATTTGACGCTACTCAACAAACATTTAAGCGCGTAACCGAGCTCGGCAGCGGTGATATTTTTGGCGATATGGCACAGGTAGCCGGCAAAAACCCCGATGAAACCATCACCATACTTGAAGACAGCGAGATTCTGATTTTAGGAAAAACCGATTATAAGGAGCTAAAAAGCCGCCCACAGGTGCAAACCGTGCAGCCACAAGTTGCCCAAACTATGCTCGATAACGGCTACAAATTACTCGATGTACGTTACCCTGAGGAATACGCCGAAAACCATATCAACAACGCTATTTTGGTGCCACTCAGCGAGTTAAGCCAACAACTTGAAGAACTTAATAAAAAACAACCTTATATCGTGTATTGCCACTCTGGCCCACGAAGCGCCGTAGCGGCGCTGATTTTGCATCAAAACCATTTCGAAGCACTTTCACTGGAAGGCGGTATTCGTGACTGGCCCTATGAAGTTGAGGAAGCGTCAGTCAAACCCAATATTGTGCCTCTCGCAAACAAATTCCACTAGATATAGTAGCTTTTCTTCACAAAACCGGATAAAAGGCATAGATTTTACATTTCCCGAGTTTTACACTCAGTGCAGGTAATAGCCATTACCTAACAATGAAAAACATGTAAACGGGGATTCTATGACTACAGACTACTCTGAAAAACGTAACTTCTTTCGCATGAATTTAGAATGTGATGCACAGTACACGATTAATGGCTCCGGACAGCTCAAGGCGGGTAAAGTCAGCGATTTAAGTGGCGACGGTATTTCGCTTATCGCAGATCAATCGGTTAAACCCGGCACCGAAGTTCGTGTATCGATTCAGCCAGAAAACGATGTCACACCACCACTGGAAGTGGTAATGGAAGTGCTACGCTGCGAAGAGCAAGATACGGAAAGCTTTTTGTTGGCCGGAAACATCACCAAACGCTAAACACATTCGTTAGTTAATCATTAACTGCCGACAATCTCATCTCTATTACTAGCTGGTTTCCAGCTGGAACAAGTATTAACCCCCCTAAAAAACTCACCGCTAATATAAAAAATACTGTAGAAGTTAGCTTTAGCTAACGACAGGGCGACAAAACTGAACAAGCATTTAAGCGTTTTACAGAACTTAAATTTAGCCCAATCACCCGCCAAACCAAAATGCCATATTCTTTTCTAAAAACTCTTCATAATGCATATAGTGCGAACCATCACAGGAAAAGTTTAAACCCACCATACCATTCACCACATTTAACGAAGCTGCACGTAAATAAATGGTTTCATCGGCAAACCGCAATGCCTTAAATTGGCGCAATACCAGCGGGATTTTTTTCGGATCAACTGTCGCTTTATCAAAATATTTCTGGTGACGATAAGCCAAACAAATATCCGGATCGCTAAGCTCTGCAAAGCTCAATATTTGATAATCGTAAGGATTATCAACCAACCAAAAAGTTGCTCGGCTGCTGGAAAAATGTAACTTCGCATGAAAGATGCCATGTACCAGAATCAACTCTTCCACCAAACTCAGTACATCATCAATTTTTGCATCCATTGCACTTACAACACGTTGCTGGGTAAACAAACCGCCACGAATAGCCGGATCACCCTTTACCTGTTTCCAATTTTTTTCGTCTTCATATTGCTCGGCTACCTGCGGTAATTCACGCAAATCAAAATCAGCACCCAAATAACCTATGGCCTTTTTTTGATCATCAAAAATAGTTTTAATGGCGGTTAATGACGGACGCTTGCGATTGCTGCTGATATAAGCTTCAGATAAATAATAGTCTTCGCCTTTTAGTGCCGGCTGCAAATACGGGCGTGCGATACGGTCACGTCCAATTTGGCCCTGCTTAAATCCGCTGCGAGTTGCATCTTCGGTAATCTGCTTACCAGTTTTATCCACCACCCATAGATATTTACAATATTCTGCATTTGCCATTTCTGCGGCTAACAGCGACTCTAATGCTTTGTGATTTTGCATTTCATCGGCACAGGCGGTGGCAAGCGCCGACATGGATTCAAATAATAACTCCGTCAACATTTCCCGTTGCTTACTGACTATTTTCTGTAATGTGGTTTCGCTAACCATCAATAATTTCGCCTTGCTGTTTATTTATGACACTTATTTATGACATTTATTCATAATGCCTGGCTATCTTAATCATCATTGCGAGTAATAACAATTATTAGCCTGATATACGTCAATATAAATTCACTTTAGCGATTTTTACTCTAATTTTTCTATACTTTTTTGCAAGCTTCGTAGCGCCTGCTGTGTGTCCACTAACTCTTTGAGTAATTCATCACGACTTACCGGTTTGCGTAACTTTTCCAATTCCTCTGCTTTGCTTTTTTCCAGGTTATTAATCACCACCGCTATAAATAAATTAATAATCACAAAGGTACCGACAAAAATAAAACTAATAAAGTAAACCCAAGCCCAGTCGTACAACTCTAACGCGGTGTACATTAAATCGGTCCAGTCTTCGAGGGTAACTACCCTAAATAATGTGATCACCGCCACCCCAAAATTACCCCAGTGCTGAGGGTCGTGCTCATGAAATAAATGATATCCGGCAATTGCGTAAATATAAAAAATAATCGACATTAGCAACATCACATGCCCCATGCTAGGAATGCTGCGTAAAAGTGTGCTGACAATTAGTCTTAATTCGGGAATCGTTGAAATTAACCGCAACACTCTCATCAGTCTCGCCAGCCTTGCGACCATCGCTAATTCACCGGTGGCAGGCACCAGTGATAGCACAATTACACTAAAATCAAATAGGTTCCAGCCATTACCAAAATATAATTTAAGGCGTGGCGCTACCGCACTAATTTTTAAAATGGCCTCAACAATAAATGCAGCCAGAATAATAGTTTGAATTATTTCAAACTCATTTCTAAAACGCGCCATTAGCTCGGTGCTGGTTTCGAGCCCTAAAATTAATGCATTTAACAAAATAAGGCCGATTATAATTTTATCAAACAGCGCAGAGCTGATAAGAATATTTAATTTTTTTTGCAACATAAAATTTTCAATTTAATTAGCCGGATTATTTATTGGCTATGGAAAGAGCAGGTTAAGATATTGGCCGACGACGGCTATTAAAAAAATACAAATTTGATAAGGGAATATTTTTACTCGTTTAGTGAATCACAAAATAGAAGCCTTTGCTCAAAATAATTTTTAATAAAGACATTCATTCACAAATAAATTTATGAAAGCATGAGTCTTTAATTTTATTTGCGGACAAAACACTTTGGCTTTTAAATTGTTTATTTCATGCAAAACTCTCTAATTAAATTCGGAAACCTAATAGTTTTAGCCTCATCCCTGCCCATCAAGTTTCCGATAAGGGTTTTTAAAACTTAAACGTTTTTATCTGGCGAATCGACCATCACGTTGCCCTGTTTCAACAGAGTTTGCTGGCGATTAATTTTACGAATCACCGTGCGCCCTGCTCGGTCCGTCGCGCGATTAATTGCAACGTACATATCCACCTGCGTATCTTCAATCACCACATCCGGTAGCCCGGACAGCACTACCTGTAAATGGCAATGTTTATCTTCACCACCGCGCGGACCATTAATATCGGAGAGCTTAATAATCACCCGCAAAATCACATCATCGCAGCAAGCCAAAGCAAAATGCACGCGCCGCTGCGCATGATTACTCAACGATTTAGTTAACGAAAAATGCAACGCCTGTATATCAATTTGCATCTGTAAATTACCCCAAGCTTTAGTTTCAAGCCAATGTGCAATTATGTTATGCGTATTTGACAACTCAGAAAATACGATTATTATCCGTACATGCTTCGAAAATAACGAACTGCCAAAATTATGATAAATTATAAACATCTGCATTATTTCTGGGCCGTTGCAACCGAGGGCGGCGTGGCGAGAGCCAGTGAGCGCCTGCACCTAACGCCTCAAACCATCAGTGGACAACTAAGTCTTCTGGAAGATCATTTAGGTGAAGCGCTGTTTACCCGCGTTGGGCGCAATCTTGAGCTAACTGAAACCGGTAAACTGGTGTTAAGTTATGCCAATGAAATTTTTTCATTGGGCAGTGAGCTTGAAGAAGTCATTCACCAACTACCCGGCAGCCGACCTCAACAGTTTAGAGTAGGGGTAGTTGACGTGCTGGCAAAATCCATCGCCCACCGCATTTTACAACCGGCACTGCAAATGCCGGAAGCGGTACGCATGATATGTAAAGAAGCCAGCCTTGATATGCTACTGGCAGAATTATCGGTACACAAACTCGACTTGGTTTTAACCGACCGCCCAATTCCCGCAACCGTCAGCACCCGAGGCTTTAGCCACAAACTCGGTGAATGTGCAGTAAGTTTTTTTTGTACCCAGAAACTCGCCAATACCCTTTCTGGCGGTTTCCCACAGTGCTTGCACGGCGCACCTTTATTGTTGCCCAGCAGTGGCACCCAGTTGCGCGCCAGCATTGACCAATATTTAAATAAGTTGCATATTCACCCACAGGTAATTGCCGAATTTGACGACAGCGCGCTAATGAAAGCTTTTGGCAAAGAAGGCGCAGGCATTTTTATTGCACCCGCAGTAATTGCCACCGAGGTTGAAACTCAATATGAAGTGGCTACTATTGGGCATATCGATGAAGTGAAAGAGCATTTTTATGCCATCACGGTCGAGCGTCGAGTGAAACACCCCGTAGTAAGTGCAGTGATGGCTACCACCCGTGAATCATTATTTGTTAACCAAAACTAATAACCCGACATTAATAATCTAACGTTAATAATCTAACGTTAATAATACAAAATTAATAATAGAGAGCGACATGATTAATAAAGACGAAAGAAAGGGAGTTTATAATGCCCCGTGGGAAAAAAGTTTCGATAGAATTTTAACTCCATTTGAAGAATTTATTCATCGCCAAACCTCTAGTGGTTTACTGCTAATGGCAATGGCGGTTATCGCTCTGTTTTTAGCCAATGGACCGATGTCTGAAATATATCAAAAAGTTTTACATACTTATATTGGCCTCAGCATTGGTGACTGGTCAATAGAAATGAGCTTAAGCCATTGGATTAATGACGGGCTGATGGCAATATTTTTCTTTGTGGTCGGGCTGGAATTAAAGCGTGAAATTTTAGTAGGCGAGCTAGCCCGTTTACGCTATGCGGTATTGCCAATTAGCGCAGCCATTGGTGGCATGGTTGTACCCGCCTTAATTTATTATGCCATAAACCCATCGGGTGATGCGGCACTTGGCTGGGGCATCCCTATGGCCACCGACATTGCATTTGCCATCGGTGCGTTGGCCTTGTTGGCCAGTCGTGTTCCTAAATCGTTAATTACCTTTCTTGTGGCGTTGGCCATTGTCGACGATCTGGGGGCGGTAATTGTCATCGCCATTTTCTATACCGACACCATTCAATTAATACCACTGGCCGCTGCCGGTGTGTTTTTTAGCATGTTATTGATGCTAAACATGGCGGGCATTCGCCGAACTATGCCGTATTTCCTTATCGCGATTTTACTTTGGTATGCCTTATTACTCTCAGGTGTGCATGCCACTATAGCTGGCGTGTTGGGCGCACTTTCTGTACCCGCTATTCCAAAGTATAAACCCGAGCGTTTCAGTAAGCTGGTGGGTGATTTAATGCAAAAATTTAATGCTCGCCATGATCCCGGCAAAAGCATTATGACTAATGATGCATTACGCGCAGTTGTTCAAACGTTAAAAAATGGTGTGTACAGTGTAGAAGCACCTTTGCAACGCCTTGAGCATACATGGCATATGCCTGTTGCCTATATAATTATTCCGGTCTTCGCCGTTACTAATGCCGGTATTCCACTGGAAATGAGCTCACTAGGTGAAACCTTTTCACATCCTGTGATGATTGGTGTCTCACTTGGGCTCGTGTTAGGTAAGTTTATCGGTATTACCGGTGCTAGCTGGATCGTGCTAAAAATGGGCATAGCCGAGCTCCCCAAAAACACCCGTTTTACTCAGATTGCAGGGGTTTCACTACTGGCGGGTATCGGCTTCACTATGTCTATTTTTGTTGCTCAACTCGGCTTTAGCCATAACGAAGACCTGCTATTAATGGCCAAAACGGGTATTCTTGCAGCTTCATTGCTAGCGGGTATTAGTGGTTATATTTGGCTTTATCTGGTCAGTAAACCTGTTACAAAATAATAGTCCAGAACCTGATATTGCTTATGCCCTTATCATTTACAGATTTAGGTATATCAACCTTGCATAAAAATCGAATTTTTTTGTTCGCATAAGGTCGATAAGATACAATACTTAAAGCAATAGAATGCAGAGAACATTAATGAAAGCCAGTATTTACCCGTTTACGATATCCATAATTAATTCATGGTTGATTAAGCCCCTATTTGAAATGATGAATTTTAATTCACCATCAAAAACGCTTATTCCCATAAAAATTCGCCGCAATCAACAGCCTCAATCACGCAGGGCCTATTTAAAAAACAGACCTTACTGATGTTGATTAAAATTTCGGCGTATATTATCCTTTGCCTTGCCTTATTCGGCTGCTCTGAACCGCCCTACACCAATATCGATAATGCACAGTTAATATCCATGATGAAGCAGGGTGTGGCGGTTTATGATATCCGCCGTATCGATGAATGGATGCAAACGGGTATAATAGAAAATAGCCAACGTTTAACATTTGTGAGTGCAAATGGTCGCCTGCTGCCAAATTTTATGCCCAAATTCACTCAATCGGTAGACAAAAATCAGCCGGTTATTTTGATTTGCCGAACTGGCAACCGCAGCGCGGTGCTCGCTCGGCATTTGATGCAAGAAATGAAATACACACAGGTATATAATGTGCGTAATGGTATTACTCACTGGATTAGTGACGGAAACCCCGTTGTTAGATAATGATTTTAAACCCGCTTTACCCATGAGGCCCGCATGACCAAAACCCCGACAACCCAAATACCCGAGCACAAACCCCGCCCCTTTGTAGATATCATAGTGGGCATCGTTATCCCATCGGTTATTTTAATGAAACTCAGTGGCGAGAATGAACTCGGTGCGGCGGTTGCACTAATGCTTGCCCTATCGTTTCCACTGGGCTGGGGCTTATTCGAATTAATCAAATACAGAAAATTTAACTTTATTGCCCTACTCGGTTTAGTAAGCGTGCTGTTAACCGGTGGCATCGGCCTGCTGCAACTCGACACTCAATGGCTGGCAATTAAAGAAGCGGCCATTCCTGCAGTAATTGGCATCGCCGTGCTGGTGTCCACCCAAACCCCCTACCCACTAATCAAAACTTTGCTCTATAACCCGAAAGTACTGGATATTGAAAAAATCAGCGCCAAGCTTGAAGAGCACAATAGTACGCAGGAATTTGAATCCCGCCTGCTTAAAGCTACCTATTTTTTAGGCGGCACCTTTTTTTTCTCAGCGATAATGAATTATGTGCTAGCTAAATGGTTGGTCACCAGCCCCACTGGCAGTGCTGAATTTAACGAACAACTTGGCGAAATGACTCTGCTCAGCTATCCAATGATTGCCATTCCTTCAATGGTGATGATGATGGGGATTTTCTATTACCTGTGGCGCACCATTCACGGCATGACCGGCCTCGGTCTGGAAGATATTATGCACCTTGACGATAACGCTAAAAAAAAACAGTCTCCCGACAATAAACCGGCTGAAACTCGACAAGACTAAATACCCTAATTAATGCTGCTAAACCCAACCCCTGAACTGCTGCAAAGCCTATACTGGATTACCCTGTTTGCAGTCAGTGTCTCCTCTGCTTCTGCCGTACTCAAAGCCGGCTTCAAACAGTTTGACTTGTTTGGGGTAATTATCATTGCCATTGTCACCGGCCTCGGCGGAGGCACTCTACGGGATCTGCTGCTAGATAAAGATGTATTCTGGATTCAAGATCAGGTTTTTTTTATCGTATCGTTTTGCAGTGCCATTTTCGTTTTTTCAGTCGCACGCTTTAGCAATATATCCCAGCGTTTTTTCCTCATCCCCGATGCCGCGGGGCTTGCCACCTTTGGTATCGCCGGAACGCTGGTTGCACTAATGGCCGGTACACCCTGGTTAATCGCCAGCTTTATGGGCGTAATGACCGGCATAATGGGTGGCGTATTTCGCGATATGATGTGTAATGAACCGCCATTGGTTTTTCACAGCCCGCTCTACGCCACCGCATCTTGGGCAGGTTCTTTGCTGTTTATTGCGTTGTTGAATTTTGATATCGATATTACACTCTCGGCAATGATCGCAGGCTTAAGCATTTTCACCTGTCGCTTAGCCGCAATTTATTTCGATATAAAATTACCAAGATTTCGTTTTAAATCATAAAATAAGTTAAAACAGAAACAACTAAAAACCCAAAAGAATCAGGCAAATTGACTGAATAGAACCGGGCTTGTTGGCGTTGCCATAAAGACACTGATTGCTGCAACCGGCTCATCATTGCTTTGCAAACCGGTGCTTTCGATAGATTGGCTCGTGGGAACAGCACTCGTTGTTGGTAACGATAAATCATTCGCAGCATCTGCACCTTCAGCATCAGCCGCATCTGCACTGGCCACATTTCTACTCGTCACTTCATCTACACGCTGCTGGTTATCCGCCGGTTGTGCTTCTTCTCGGCGCAATATTGCAATATCAACCCGCGCACGGGACGCTAGCTGATTAGCATTAGAGGCGACCCGTAAATCTTGCGCTGAAGGATTCGCCGGGGCCAACGCAGCGGCTCGAATTTGTCCGGACTTAAGCAAGGTCGCTTCAGGGTCACCTGCAACCGGCGAAGTATCAATTTGCACTTCCCCACCAATAGCATAAGAGCGTCCATCGGGGCCAATTTGATAAGTATAACTGGGACCGCCACGAACAATACTCCCTCCGGCAGCAACATGTGCACCTTCGTGGGCACGCACTTCACGATCACGCGAGCGTAACTGACGAATAATTACATCATCTTGCTGCTGTTGGGCTTTTTGAGCCTGCTTATCATCGGGGTCAATATTAGAAGAACGAAACTCATCGCTAACGCGACGACTGGAGATAGACTCCATCGGGTTACTGCTTTGAATATTTTGTGAGTTATTTACAATCATAAAGCACGTCTACAATTAGCACTTACAGACCGGTAAAAAGATTACAACTTTGACGCCTAAGCGCGAATATCAACAATGGTTCCAATAACAGAATCAACGGCTGAAACTACCTTGGCAGAGGCCTGTACCTGTGTTTGGTTTTGCTGCAAACCAACTAGCGCCCCCACAAGATCAGTTTCCTGGCCGGCTTTATTGAGTTGATCTGCACTCGCAATTTCCGCTGCATTTTTACGCAAACCATCCAGCCCACGCTGAATACCCTGCACTGCTTCATTTTGAACTGACAAAACGCCCATGACGCGACTCCAACGGAAGTATTACTTAAGCAAATTTATAACATAATTGGGGCTGAATTTCAATTTAAGAGGCTTAAAACGACGCGCTGGCGCGATGACCGGTAGAGTGGATGGGATAAGTTATTCAGAATTAATCCCATTGTGTAATTTAAAGACGGGGTCTTAGCCTCGCACATAAACAAGACTAAAGCCTTGTCTCCAAAAACATTAATCCTCTTGAAGGAAAAGGCAGGGTTAATTTATTAAGGTTTTAGGTTTGTCTTCGTCTGTCAAATCATCAGCTTGATCTTCAGAAATATCGATATTTTCAGACGTTTGCTCAATTTCAGCCTCATTAAGCTCATTTTCATCGAGATTTTCCGAAATTTCTGCCGCTTCACCCCCGGCAGCATTTTCATCCGCTGCGGGTACTTCCTGCTCTAAAGCTAACTCAGGGTGCAGTTTATCAAGGTCGGTAATATCCGCTAAACTTGGCAACTCATCCAAACTTTTTAGATTAAAGTAATCAAGAAAATCACGGGTGGTACCGTACATTGAAGGCCGACCCGGCACATCTTTATGCCCCAGTACCCGCACCCATTCACGCTCTGTAAGCGTTTTAACAATATGGCTGCTAACACTCACCCCGCGAATTTCTTCAATTTCACCCCGCGTAATCGGTTGACGATAGGCAATCAGCACCAGTGTTTCCAACAATGCACGAGAATAACGCGGGGCTTTTTCCTCCCACATGCGCGACACCCACGGAGCATTGCTCGGTTCTACTTGCATGCGATAGCCACTGGCGACTTCTTTTAACTCAATGCCGCGACCTTCGTAGTCCGACTGTAAGTCCTGCAATGCCTGTAAAATGTTATCCTGACTTGGGCGCTGCTCTTCATCTGCCTCAAATAGCGCCTCTAACTTACGCATTTCCATCGGCTGGTCAGCCGTTAGCAAAATCGCTTCAATAATATTTTTTAATTGTGCTTGTTCCATAAATCGTATTTCATATTCTTTAAGATTATTAATCAGAAATTTAAATCTGAGGTGATTCCTGTACTTCAAGATTCGGAGGCAACTCCGCATCACTAGCCGCTTTTACATAAATCGGTGCAAATGCATCGGACTGCACCAAATCAATCATCGCACCTTTCAATAATTCTAAAACGGCCATAAATGTAACAACTACGCCTTTACGACCTTCTTCAATATTAAACAAACTGGTGAAATCGGTGAACCCGTCACTTCTCAGCGTTGACAAAACCCATGTCATTTTCTCTCGTATTGACAACGTTTCGCGCTGAATTAAGTGGCTACTGCTAACATCCACTCGATTGAGTATGTCTTTAAAGGCCGTGAGTAAATCACGTAAATCCACTTCCGGCTCCGGACGGGTTAACTCCAGCGGCGGTGCTTCGGCTTTTGCCACCCAACTGTCACGGTCTTGTCGCGGAATTTCATCAAGATTTTCAGCGGCCTGTTTAAAGCGCTCGTATTCCTGTAAGCGACGCACCAACTCGGCCCGCGGGTCGGTTTCATCGTCTTCAGATTCGGGCCGTGGCAATAACATGCGCGACTTAATTTCCGCCAACATTGCCGCCATCAGCAAATATTCCGCTGCTAGCTCAAACTTCATGATTTCCATCATGTCGATGTATTGCATGTATTGTTTTGTGATATTGGCAATGGGAATGTCCAACACATCGAGATTCTGACGTTTGATTAAATACAGCAACAAATCCAACGGGCCTTCGAAGGCTTCCATAAAGACTTCTAAGGCATCCGGCGGGATATATAAGTCTTCGGGCAATACCGCCAGTGGCTCACCCTGAATTACCGCAAAAGGCATTTCCGACTGGGCGGGCTGCTCATTTGCGGTGACGCCTTGGGATATAGCAGTTTCAACAGTATTGGTGGGTTGGTTCATTCAAACTCTTTGGGTTATTTATATTTTAAATACATGTGATTCAATTTATGACTCGCTGCGCATCGCACTGACCCATCGCCAGCTAAAGCTAATTTCTGCAAGCACAACAAACTTATCGATCCAGCTATTACCTGGCTACCGACCGGCTATCGGCCCAGCTACCGACTCAGGCACATCACTTTTCTAACTTCATCCAGTGTATCACGGGCAACATCTCTTGCTGCTTCACAACCTTCATCGATAATCGCCTGCACCGCTGATGGGTCATCAACATAATCTTTAGCGCGCTCACGAATCGGTTTTAGCTCGGCAATCATCGCATCAATCACCGGCTGCTTACAATCCACACAACCAATGCCGGCTGTGGTGCAACCTTCCTGCACCCAGGCTTTAATTTCATCATCGGAGTAAACCTCGTGCAACTGCCACACCGGGCAGCGCGTCGGATCTCCGGGATCAGTGCGTCTAACTCGAGTAGTATCGGTAGGCATCGTGCGTAATTTTTTCACTACATCATCTGGGGCTTCGCGCAGAGAAATAGTATTACGATACGACTTGGACATTTTGCGTCCATCCAGTCCCGGCATTTTAGAGGCCGGTGTTAGCAGTGCCTGTGGCTCTGGCAAAATAATTTTACCCGAGCCTTCTAAAAAACCAAATAATCTTTCGCGATCTCCCAACGATATATTCTGCTGGTTTTCAAGTAGCGCCTGCGCGACATCTAATGCCTGCTGGTCGCCCTGCTCGGTATAGCGTTTGCGTAAATCGCGATACAATTTGGCATCCTTTTTACCCATTTTTTTAATCGCAGCTTCGGCTTTTTCTTCAAAATCCGGTTCACGGCCGTAGATGTGATTAAATCGTCGCGCCACTTCGCGGGTAAGTTCAACGTGCGCCACCTGATCTTCACCCACCGGCACCTGCCCGGCTTTATACACCAGAATATCTGCAGATTGCAGTAATGGGTAACCTAAAAATCCGTAAGTCGCTAAATCTTTTTCTTTTAACTCTGCCTGCTGATCTTTATATGTTGGCACACGTTCCAGCCAACTCAGCGGTGTAATCATTGATAATAATAAATGCAATTCCGCATGCTCAGGCACCCGCGACTGCACAAATATTTTCGCAGCTCCCGGGCTTACCCCTGCAGCCAACCAGTCCACCACCATATCCATAGTGCTGTCGGCAATGATGCGCGGGTCTTCATAATGGGTGGTGAGTGCATGCCAGTCGGCAACAAAGAAAAAACACTCGTATTCATGCTGGAGATTGACCCAGTTTTTGAGCACCCCGTGATAGTGGCCCATGTGTAAAAGGCCAGTGGGACGCATACCCGATAGTACACGCTGATGTTGCGTTAGAACTGAGTTCAAAATATCTCCTAAATTAACCTAAACCAAACAGGCTGAATAATTGCTTTTGCACCATATCAACCACAGGGCCGAGTATTTTACCTAGAATTCCTGTGACTAAAAGCAAAATTACCAGCAACATGCCGAGCTTTTCGGTGCGCACAAATTGTACCGCCCATTTAAACGGCAACACACCGGTGACAATGCGCCCGCCATCGAGGGGTAAAATGGGTAATAAGTTAATGACCATTAATACAATATTAATGATAATGCCGACACTGGACATGTATTTAAGGCCGCTTAATATTTCACCGTAGGGCAGTAATTTATAACCCGTCGCCAGCACCAGTGTCCAGAAAATCGCCATGATAAAATTTGAAAACGGCCCTGCCAATGCGACCAATGCCATATCTTTTTGCGGATGCTCAAAATTGCGTACATTCACCGGCACGGGCTTGGCATAACCAAAGGCAAAGCCGGTAACTACTATCATAACAACCGGAATCACCACCGTGCCAATCGGGTCGATGTGTTTAATTGGGTTGACTGTAATTCGCCCCAAATCTTTAGCGGTGGAATCTCCGAGTTTATATGCCACCCAGCCATGCGCAGCCTCGTGCAAAGTAATTGCGGTAACCACCGGCAATAGCACCAGTAAAATTTTATATAGATCCACTATAAATTAAACCCCGAAAAACTAATTAAGCCCATGCTCCGTACCCTTACCCTGGCGTTTCACAAACGGTGGTTCCTCCACCATATTAATCACCGTGGTGGCTTCAAAGCCGCAATTCCCCCCATCGATAATTAAATCCACCTGATGTTCTAGTTTGTCACGAATATCATGGGCATCGGTTTCCGGCATGTCATTGCCCGGCATAATTAAAGTCGAACTCATAATCGGTTGACGTAGCTCATCCAGCAGCGCTTTTACAATCGGGTCTTCCATCACCCGAATACCAATCATGCGCCGCTTCGGGTGCATTAAACGCCGCGGAACTTCATTGGTGGCTTTAAGTAAAAAAGTATAAGGTCCGGGAGTGAGGGATTTAAGCAAACGATAATCCGCATTGCTGACTTTGGCATAGGTGGCGATTTCAGATAAATCACTGCACACCAGCGTAAAGTGGTGCTTATCATCCACCTGCCTAATGCGACGAATTTTTTCCATCGCCGACTTATCGCCCAAATGACAACCAATGGCATAGCTGGAATCAGTGGGATAAACCACCACGCCACCGTTGTCGATAATGTCGACGGCCTGATGAATTAATCGCCCCTGAGGGTTCTGTGGATGAATTTCAAAAAATTGGCTCATAAGGTGACACATTTTGAAGCAAAGTGGCTAGCAGGCATAGTAAAACTTATGCTCAATTTATTTGCTGCTTAAATATTTTTTGCCCCAAACAAATGACAGTGATTCAAAGCAGCATAAAATATCATCTATACTTGGTTTTTCACGCCTTTTTTCTTAATATTATTTAGGTTAAAGTTAAGCGCGCTGTTTGAGCGACATTAAAACAGTGCACTCTAACTATGCTCTTGAGGATCAATACATGTCTGCAGCTGCTCAAAATGGTTTTAGCTTATTGCTAAACAACCGTTTTATTTTGATCAGCACGCTAATTTGGACGTTATTAGTTGGCGCCTCCCTTAGCTGGAACAGCTTTCACTTTACCGATCAAACCTATACAAGCGGGGACAAAAACCAACCCCCCCACCAAAGTAATACTTACGCAAGCCACGACATCATCCTCTCCCACAGTGGTATTTGGTTGCTTGGCCTTATTGCGATTAGTTATGTATCACTGCGTATAAAAAAAATTGAGGCTGAACGCCTGCTCCACGAACAAGCTATTAAAGATATTGCCACAGGCGTTTCTACCGCCACCGATGAGACTTTTTTTCAACAGCTGGTTGAACATATTGCCAACATCTTTCATGCAGATTATGCCTTTATTGGCTTGCTAAATAAAAGCAATGAAAGAGTCATAAATACTCTGGCTGTATATGCCAAGGACAAAATAATCGACAATTTTGAGTACCTCTTAGAAGGTACACCCTGCTCCAATGTGATAGGAGAAAATGCCTGTGTTTATGATAATAATGTGCAACAACAATTTCCAAAAGACAAAATGCTCAAAGAGTTAAATGCTGACGGCTATATCGGCAAAGCCCTGCGTAACAGCCGGGGTGAGCCTCTAGGTATTTTAGTTGTACTCAATAGCAAAGCCCTAAAGCACAGCAGCAAAACGGCCGAACTGTTAGATATATTCGCCGCCCGTGCATCGGGAGAAGTCGCCAGACTGGTTACCGAACAAGCCCTGCGCCGCAGCCAGAAAATGGATGCCATCGGGCAGTTATCCGGCGGCCTTGCTCATGATTTTAATAATCAACTCGGCATTATTCTTGGCTACCTCGATTTCCTAAAAGAGCATGTTAAAGACGAAGAAAAACCGACAAAGTGGGTCAACACGGCAACCCATGCCGCCGTACATTGCACCGATTTAACTCATCAACTGCTGTCTTTTTCGCGCACCTCCAGCAATCAAAAAACCGTTATCGACATCAATACCCGCTTAACAGAGCTAAACACCATGTTTGCTCGATCCATCACACCGGCCATTGAAATTGAATATTTTTTATCCAGCAATCTCTGGCTCACTGAAATAGACCCGTCAGACTTTCAAGACGCGATTCTCAATCTTATTATTAATGCCCGCGATGCCATGCCCAATGGCGGTAAACTTATTATTGAAACCAGTAATAAATTTATGGACGAAGATGTAAGCGCACTTAACCCGCAAGCCAAAGCCGGCGAGTACGTGCAAATCATGCTCAGTGACAATGGTTGCGGCATGAATAAAATCACCCAGGAGCATATTTTTGAACCCTTTTACACCACCAAAGAAAAAGGCACGGGCTTAGGCATGTCGATGGTATATGGTTTTGCAAAACGTTTTGACGGATTCATTAAAGTGTATTCAGAAGAAAATATTGGCACAACATTTCGCCTGTACCTGCCCCGCTCTAACGCGACTAAACCCAGCCTGCCCGATGTGCAAGCCAACGACCCGCCACCACGTGGCACCGAGACTATTTTAATCGTAGACGATGAATTAGACTTGTTGCATCTAGCCGATAACTACTTAAGCTCCCTCGGCTATAAAACCTATCTGGCCGAAAATGCCCAGCAAGCGATAACCGTTTTAAACAAGTACAAAAACATAGATTTATTGTTTAGTGACGTGGTAATGCCCGGCGGCATGAACGGTTATGAACTGGCCCAACAAGTTACAAAAGATGACCCCGCACTAAAAGTTTTACTCACCTCGGGCTTCACCTCAAAGGCGGCGGTCAGTGATGAGCAACTTAGATTCTCCGCACAAATGCTCAGCAAACCTTATCGCAAAATCAGCCTGGCTAAACGCATACGGCTAGTGCTAAATAAAGATTATTCGCAATAAATGCCCGTACTATTTTTGATAAACTAAACACTCAATTAGATATACGACCTAAACATGAAGGATAAACATGCTCTACGCCATTATTTCTCAAGACATTGAAAACAGCTTGCCACTACGCAAAAAAGCCCGCCCCGACCACTTAGCCCGACTTGAAACATTACAAAACGAAGGCCGACTAATTATCGCCGGCCCGCACCCATCTATTGACAGCAACGACCCAGGCGATGCAGGGTTTAGCGGTAGCCTGGTGGTTGCCGAATTTGCCGATTTAGCCGCCGCCCAAAGCTGGGCCGATGCCGACCCCTATGTAGCCGCTGGAATTTATCAGCACGTTAGCGTTAAGCCATTTAAGCAGGTATACCCCAACTAATAAACCTGAAAAACGCCACCACTCATCACAAAATGTAAATTCTAATAATGATTACAGGCACCTACATTATCACTTGCTCATCTGCCAAAAATCATTAGAATGGCGCCTTCACGTAATGCCAGAGTGGTGGAATTGGTAGACACGACGGATTCAAAATCCGTTGCCTTTACGGGCGTGCCGGTTCAAGTCCGGCCTTTGGTACCATTTTTGAATATTGCTTTAATCTACCAGTAATATTCACTAGTTAATATTTTTTATTTCCAGTTGTTATGAAAAAACCCACAGAACAGTTTCTGCTCTGTGGGTTTTTCTTTTGTTGAGCACACACTTTTAACAACCAGGCGTACTTACATCAACCTTAGGGGGCCTTTATATTGACGAACGCTTTTTTCTTGCTATCGCGCCTAAACCGGCAATCCCGGACATAAACAGCCAGACGGCGGCCGGTACAGGCACGGCAGAAACACTGAATGAATCTATATTCCAACGAATCTGATCATCGCGAAAACCCGTTGTTTCCAGCCCGAAATCTAGCCAGCGCCAATCTGGATTGTTTATATCTGTCAGCGTAATTGTTGCCCAATCGGTTAAATCGGGTGGCAGGGTGTCACTCCATAACTGGCCATCCACATTATTCCTGAGCAAGCCAAACTGCATAACTGGATTAGAAAAAAACAGGAATAAATAATAAGTTTTTGTAAGATTATTCCTACTCGGTTATCTTATAACTCCCCTGAAGCAAACGAAGTTAATCTGAGTCAAGAATTTTAAGCTTGAATATATTATGCAAAACACCCAATCCATTAATATCAACATATCCGTATCTGAGCTGGAAAATTTTTGTCAGCAGATACTAAGCCGATCCCGTGATATTTCAAAAACACACGAAGCACTTATTACGCTTGAGTCTTTTATCTGCATTTTTGGACGCCCGCTTCATGGCACTAAAGAATATGAAATAATTGAATCAACTATAAAAAAAATTACCGAATCCAGCCGACAGCTTTTACTGGAAAAAAACACTCTTGATTTAATCGAAGCACTTAAACAATGCAATGCAAAATCACTTGCCAATATTCATACTCCACTTTCCCGCAACGGTTTTTATCAAATTTTACAAACCGCAATACAAACCTTAACCGATGACGATATTCGTTTAGTCATGTTATGGTCGGCCAACTGGATGCAAGAAGCCACTGAGTTGGCTCAACAAGCCAGTGACTACCCCGATGCAATGGACTTTAAAAAAGCCGATATTAGTTTTGAAGAATATCAGGCCATTAGCGATATTGACCGTGTTTTAAATGCTGCGAAATAATACGCTTAAATATGCCAACACCCACCTTTTAAACACCATCTTTCACTCAAAAGCGTGTATACATTGAATGGCAATTGGCGCAATATAACCCGCAGCATTTCAATTATTTATATTAAGCTTATGCCAAATAATAATTGAAAAGCACGTAATGAAATCTATTTTATTTTGTTTGATATATCATGTTATTCTAGCTCCATACATATCTATATTTGAGCGATTTAAAAAACGATATTTTTTCAGTTAGTACAAAATACTCAAAACATTAAATCGACAAAGAACAACAAAAACAATTAAGAGAATTCACACCAATGGAAAAAAAAATTTTCAGCCCGTTATTATTGGGTAGTGTTTTTATTATTAGTGCATGCAGTGAGCCTAACAACTCACCCACAAACAAACAACCACAGAGTAAAGTGACATCTCTACCAACTAGCAAAGCTACTCGTTGGTATAACCAACAGCAGGTAAATGCAGGGGAAAAAAACTATCAAATTCACTGTGCGAGTTGTCACAAACCCGATGCTTCCGGCACAACACCTTGGGACCAAGCCGATGCAAACGGAAAGTACCCGCCGCCACCATTAGATGGCAGCGCACATACATGGCATCATCACCTCAAAGGTTTAAGACGAACCGTGCGAATGGGCGGTGCTGTAATGGGTGGTTCAATGCCAGGCTTTGCTAATAAGTTAAGCTCTCAAGAGATTGATGAAGTATTGGCGTGGGTTCAATCTCACTGGTCAGATAAAATTTATGCTTCCTGGAAAGTACGAGACGATCAAGCTAAAAAATAATTTAACCATCTTGATTTTTCACTGCGGTCCGGTTTGAATATGACGTTATTATGAGCTGCCAGACTTTAAGCAAAACACAAAAAACGTCATCATCCCAGCGCGCCTTTAGCTGGGATCCAGTGACTTTGAGCCCCACAAGCGATAATGTACCTCGACCTTAGCATCATATAGTGGTCTGCCCACACATTTTCCCAACGGGGCTTTATTCCATTCAATCACTTCGGGTACCAGCTCAACTGCAATCACCTTTGTATTTTTTGCATCTTGAAATTGTATGCGATATTTTAGTTATTGAAAAATCAGCTATTTTTGTTAGCTATCTTCGTATAAAATTCGCCATCAAATTTTTACTTATTAAGTATTTTCAAAATTTAATATTTAACGAGTACTACCGTTTTAACTCTTTTCTAACATGACACAAAACATATGAATGATAAAACCATAGCGACTCACAACGGCAATTTTCATGCAGATGATGTTTTCAGTATCGCTGCATTTAAGATCATATCGCCTTCTTTTAAGCTGATTCGCACACGTGATGCCGAGCTTATCGCCAAAGCCGATATTGTGATTGATGTGGGTGGTAAGTATGACCCGGATACTGACCGTTTTGATCATCATCAACGGGGCGGTGCAGGTGAACGTGAAAATGGCATCCCCTATTCCTCGTTTGGTTTAATCTGGCAAAAATATGGCCTGCAAATATGTCAGGGCAACCAGGATGTCGCCAATGCCGTTGATGCCGGTTTAGTATCAACGATTGATGCTATCGATTGCGGCCATATCAAAGGTATTTCTGAGGGCATTAGCCTGAGCCAGACTATTTCAATGTTTAACCCGACCTGGCAAGAGGATAGTCACTTTGATACCTGCTTTGATGAAGCGGTTGATTTTGCAACGCGGGTGTTAACACGATTTATTGCATCGGCAAACGGCGGCATTAGTGCGAAAGAAATCGTAGCTCAAGCGATTGAAAATGCAAAAGACCCAAGAGTGATTGTATTAGAAAAATATACTCCGTGGAAACGCACGGTTCTCACCTTATCTGAAGAGGCGTTATATATGGTTTATCCCTCTCAGACTGGTCAGTGGAGAATTCAAACTGTACCAGTTGAACTCGGTTCATTCGAAGACAGAAAATCACTGCCCAAACTTTGGGCTGGCTTATCCGACAACGAACTTAAAGAAGTAACCGGTATTGATGATGCGATGTTTTGTCATAATGGTTTATTTATTGCGGGTGCAGAATCATTTGAAAGCACGATGAAAATGGCACACATTGCACTTGAAGCGTAAAAAATACGCTATTAATATAGGCCGAAATAAAAATACATATTCACACATCACTAATGCAAACAACATTTTTTATATTTTTTACCACTACCACACGGGCATGGGTCATTACGCCCCACCCGTGATTCACTACGCCTAAAAGGCAAATTCTCAGATGCACTGTCCCTGCGCGCCAACCAGTAAGCATAAATTTCCTGCACATTAGGTGCGATCGCATTTTGTAAATTCAATATTTCATCGCGACTGAACTCTTGATGGGTTTGCCCTGCTTACTCACCCTGGAATGCCAAAATAGGTGCAATTAAAATTTTCATTTCCAGGCTATCGAGCATCCATTGTTCCGCAGTAATGACAACGCCACGCATATATCTCTCGCACCACTCATCCACAATGGTAGTAACCTTGTCGTGTAACTCGCGCTGCAAAAACAACGGTTCATAGGTGTCAGGCTCGGTCATCAAATGCTCGACAATACTATTCATATGCCGCATCAATAAAGAAAGAAACTGCTCAAACTCTTTTTCCGATTCCCACTCAGGTTCAAAATCTGCCCACAATGCAGGAAGCCATTGAGATGGAGAAATCGCTACGGGGCCACTGACAATTGCGGTAAAAAACCATCGAGTTCAGACAAACAAATAACACCTTCATCTTTGTCCAGATCATCATCCTCATTATCAAACCGGTAGAATAAAAAATGATCCAGTTGCTCAAGCTCTTTATCTGTTAAGGGAGCCGATAAGTTATTCATAATATTTATTTCTCACTCCTGTTTAGTTCTTCGAAAAACCAAGTATAAAACACCTTAGCACCCCGCCGATTTTTATATGTATAATGAGCAGCTTAAATGGAATACAGAAAGAATGGTGAAGCGTTATAACTACATACACTGATAATATTACTGATGATGATTTATTAAGAGTATATAATTAAATCACCAACCTAAATATGAATATTTCAAAAATAAAATATTCGGTAACAGGTTTTACCCTTATCGACAAATATCTTATAACATCTAAATGCATGAGAGAGCAGACGCTTTTATCAGTTGAAATTTCTAAAATTAACCCGAATATAACTGTAATAGTAATTGCACCTAACGATATTGAATATAGTACAAGTAGAATGTAGTCAACATATTCAGATGAAGCGGGATGGGACGTTCAAATATTCAGGAATCGTGATAGCGCGAATTTATGGATCAAGAATAACATATAAAATATATCTAACAAAAACTTGCAATAGAAATTTTTAATAAGACACCCATACTAAAAACCAATCAAAACAATATCTTAGCCAAAAAAACACCGTCATTCCTGCGAAAGGGGGAAGCCAATGACTTTGCTCACAACACATCTCCATGCACCAAATATACTCCCTTTCTCAACCGAAACACAAACTTAGTATGACTCATCGCACTACGCCCCGGTTCAATCGTCGCAGCCGGTAAAAACGACATATTGTATTGCGTTTCAACATCACTAAAGTAAGCCTTAAATTCTTTTAACGTCACAATAACACCCTGCTCTTCTACACGGCCCAGTTCACCGCTTTGTATGGCCTTTATAAAGCGATCTTTTAATGTCATGCTTTACTCCTTGTTGATGTTGTATTTACGATTTCACTTAATGTCTCTGTCACAGCCTTTTATTTGTTGGTTAAGTTCATACATGCCATAAATTAGCTCACCAACAAGCCCTAAATAATTATCGATAAGATCGGTGCGACTGTTTTCGGTTGTACCCTGTTCATCGTACAGAAGTGGTGTATTTAGCAGCAACTTAAGTTGCGCTGTATAGCGCAATCGTTTTATTTGATACTGTTTTGGGTTTTCATTATTAAGGGTAAATGGAGAATTGACGACATCAGATTTTATTTGCCCTATATCATCACCATTTTTTTCTTGCTGCTTTATATTTCGGTGATGATGACTCGCTTTATCACGCATTATTTCCTCCGTAGAGTTAGCCATTTATAAATAAACATTGTTGGGTATATCAAGAACCGGATATGTCGTTTGAGTATCGAGTTTAAAGCCACACACAAGGAAACCGGCGCCTAAAAAAGCGCCAGTGAAAACCACCTGACTAACCAAATACCAGGCACAATAACCCCGGTTAAGGTGAAAAGCGCCTAAACAGCACGCGCCTATCTGCATCTTTTGTGGATGCACCCAACAGTGCCAGACTGAGTTGATACTCTATTAGCAAGGCCGTTATGCCAGAATCAGTTATATATTGAGTGGGCCGATTAATCATTGGCACGCACAAGGTTTCCATTAAACTGATGGCATTAACGGGTTTAGTTAAGGGTAACGTTTGCCTAAAAGCACAAAACCGTACCGATAAGGGTGAGTGATAACTTTTTTTGCCAAATAAGTGAAAAAATATTTGGGCAAAGGGGGATCGTGACGTAATATCAGGATTAGCCATAATTAACTCTTTGGTAGTTGGTTGTGGTTAGCAAGTTATTGGTGTTGTCGCACCTTTAGCTTGCGCTTAAGTTTATAAATAATGCCGCGTTTTAGTCACCTCGCTTATTAGTTAAAAATAGAACTGAAATGCGTTGTTTATGGTTAAAGACTAATTTCTTTAACGACTAATATAGTAGACAAAGGGATTTGTAATTGTCAAATTTAATGTTGGTATTACTTCAAAGAATTTTAGTACGTAATTCGAGAACAATATTGTTTATAGTTTCATGTCAAAATTGAGCGAAGGCAATAATAATTTAAAATCAGTACTCGACAGTATACGGCCTGAAAAAGATAGGGGTAAAACCAGAGGGATTAAATATTAACCAATTGACAAAGACTTTTGTGCTTTGTTAGCTTGTTAGAATTAAGGAGTATGAATTTAAGGCGAATTAAAGGGGACAGCC
>Ga0316207_10000289_pt1 | contig 93776 bp, 97 predicted proteins | sample 6weekpyrite_MG_FD_204943 | JGI IMG/M metagenome (GOLD analysis project Ga0316207, IMG submission 204943) | Microbial mat bacterial communities from mineral coupon in-situ incubated in ocean water Damariscotta River, Maine, United States -... | ecosystem: Environmental > Aquatic > Marine >...
AAGTTCGCCTGATCGGTCGTGAATTTGTTGGTGGTGGTTACGTAACAGTTCTGGTTCGTGGTGAAACAGGTGCAGTTAACGCTGCTGTTCGTGCTGGCGCTGACGCTTGTGAACGTGTTGGTGACGGCCTCGTGGCTGCTCACATCATTGCGCGTCCACATAAGGAAGTTGAGCCAGTTCTTCCTGCAGGCAAGTAAGACTGCTAGAACGGTAACAACATTTTTTTAAACTGTAACTTAAAGTAAAGGAGAGCAAACATGGCCAATGACAATTACGGTATCGCTCTGGGCATGATTGAAACACGTGGCCTGGTGCCAGCAATTGAAGCAGCAGATGCAATGACCAAGGCAGCAGAAGTTCGCCTGATCGGTCGTGAGTTTGTTGGCGGCGGTTATGTAACAGTTCTGGTTCGTGGAGAAACAGGTGCAGTTAATGCTGCTGTCCGCGCCGGTGCTGATGCTTGTGAGCGTGTTGGTGACGGCCTCGTGGCTGCACACATCATTGCACGTCCTCATAAAGAAGTTGAGCCTGTGCTGCCTGCTGGTGGTGCTGCCTAATTAGTTGCTATAGCGACTGATTATTTTTCTTATTTAGTAAGGAGAGTAACAATGGCTGAAGATACCTACGGTATTGCTTTAGGCATGATTGAAACACGTGGTCTGGTTCCTGCGATTGAAGCCGCTGACGCCATGACTAAAGCAGCAGAAGTTCACCTCATTGGACGTGAGTTCGTTGGTGGTGGCTATGTAACAGTCCTGGTTCGTGGTGAAACAGGTGCGGTTAATGCTGCTGTGCGTGCAGGTGCTGATGCATGTGAACGTGTAGGTGACGGCCTTGTTGCGGCACACATCATTGCGCGTCCACATTCCGAAGTAGAACCTGTGCTAAAAAATAGTAAAGGTTTTGAGCCTCGCAAGGTTTCCTAAGCCTTAGCTAGCTTTCTTTCGCGATGTTACACGCAAGTGCAGATCAGTGGGTCCTCGGCTACCTCGGTAGGGCGTTGAGCTTGGAAATGAGCGCCGTACAACAGTACGCGACTCAGGCCAAGTTAGTGTCAGCCTGGGGACTGACTGAAGATGCAAGTAAGTTACAGGAGGAGTCGCTCGAAGAGATGGGGCATGTAGAGAGGGTTATCTCTCGCATGCTCGCTCTTGGAGCGGCCCCGAATGCTTCTATGCTGCGCCCGGTAAAATTGGGTACAAACTTGCGTGAACTGCTCGTGGCAGATGCAGAATTGGAGAAAGACCTGGTGGGGCTGTACAGCCAGGCTGCTCATCATTGCGCAAGGAATGGTGATCATGACAACAGGAAGTTTTTTGAAGGCTTGCTACAGGAAGAGCAGGCGCATGATACAGCCCTGACAGCATGGATACAAAGGCTCGAAACGCCCGAGACTTCTCAGTCTTCTCGTGTTACATTCTGACAAGGAGATAGCATGAACGTCGACTGGAAAGAGCGTAAGCGTCCGAATCGCTTAGAAAAACAATACCAGTTCGAGGACTACGAAACATTACGTGATTTCCTCGATCTTGCAGCTGATTTATCTGAAAAAGTAGATTACTATCCTGATATGGGGTTTGGTCGTGACTATGTCAATGTTACGATTCATGCACCTGAAGATGGTGAGTCAGTTACAGACGAACAGCGGGATTTTGCCGAGCAACTTGATGCACTTTATAGTGAGAAGCCTACAGAGCACTAGCCAATGAGTATTATTGCCATTGTTGGTAACAAGGGTGGGGCTGGAAAAACGACTTTATCGGTGAACCTTGCGACTGGGCTCAATAATCTCAGCCGTACAGCAGTCATTGATGCTGATCCGCAACGGTCCTCACTACAATGGCACGCGTTTTCAGAAAGCGACGCGTTATCTGTCTATGCCGCCGAAGAAGCCCTGGGCGAGCAAGCAAACGAATTAAAGCAAGACTATGAACGAATTATCATAGATTGCCCGCCCTCTGTGTATGCACCGCAGACACATAAGGCACTGACTACCAGTGAATACGCCATTATTCCTGTCCAACCGTCACCAATGGATTTATGGGCAACCGTACACATTGTTGAAGCTGTTGAAAAAGCTCAGGAAACCAACCCCGAATTAAAGCCATTACTCGTAATTAATCAGCTAGAACCCCGCACGGTACTTTCCAGACTGGTACGCGACGCAGTGAGCGAAATTGGGATCCCCGTCGCAGATGCTATGATTCGTCGCCGCGCTATATTCCGCAGCAGCGCACTGGAAGGCAAGAGCGTATACGAGGTTGGTAAGCGCGGTGCAGCAGCTGTCGAGGAAATTGAAAAATTGATCCAGGAGATTGTCCAATGAGCAGTAATGAAAACATGAAAAACAAGCTCGTCAACACAATGCGAGCCACCAAGGCAGGTACAAGCACCACTGCCGAGAGCAATCAAAAACAGACTCCTGTCAAGAAGGCTACTGCGAAGGCCGCACCAGCCAAAAAGAAGGCAACTACCAAAAAAGCGGCTGCCAAGCCTGCTACATCAGGTTTTTCATCAGGTTGCCGTGTCTGGCCAGACTAAACACCAATACTCATAGATAAAAGTCTATAGATTCTCAATATACAATCTGCTATATATTATGCTTAATTCAGACATTTCATAGCCGCAGTGCTATGAAATGCTGTTAAATAATGAATATCCAGCCGTTGTTGTAATGAGTATCTGGTGAGCATGAATGAAACAAAGACTTTTATTGCCTGTTACCCTTTACGGGATCTTAACCAGCTTGCCAATGTTCAGTTCATCGGCGGATATAGCTCGATTCACTAATCTGAATTTGATCTGTCGGTAGTTCGCATGAGTAACTCTAAAGACAACATCAGCAGCTCGGTTATACCAACGTCTGATTACCTGATCCGCCATGTCACCCTGCGACAGTTGCAGGTTTTTGAAGTTATTTTTCGACTCGGCAGCTTTACACGAGCTGCTGAAGAACTCTTCCTGACCCAGCCTACAGTCTCCATGCAGATCAAGAAACTGACAGAGGCAATCGGTATGCCGTTGTTTGAACATGTAGGTCGTCGTGTTGAGCCGACCGAGGTGGGTGTCGAGCTCAATGAAGTGTGTCACACGATGTTTGGGGCGTTGCTAAATTTCGAGATGAAAGTGTCAGACATGAAAGGGCTGAAACGTGGTCGCTTACGTCTGGCTGTTATCACAACAGCGAAATACATGGCACCGGAAATGCTGGGTGATTTTAGTAAGCTCTACCCTGGTGTCGAACTCGCACTGAAGGTCACCAACCGAGATAGTATCATCGATCGGATGCATAACAATGTTGATGATCTATACATTATGGGCCAGGTACCGGAAGGTGAACTTGATGTTCAGTCATACTCGTTCGCTGCAAACCCGCTCGTGGTACTCGCGCCCAATGACCATCCACTCGTAGGAAAGAAAAATATTAGCCTCGAGGAAATTGCTAAAGAACCACTGATTGTACGTGAACCCGGTTCAGGTATGCGTGATGCCACTTTCAAGGCGTTTGATGCAAAAGGCCTGAGTCCACAGGTAAGGATGGAGTTGGGGAGCAATGAGGCGATTAAACACGCCATTGTTGGTGGCCTGGGGCTGTCGGTGATGTCCTTACATACTATTTTGCTTGAGGGTATAGATGGGCCTGTTGCCATCCTTGATGTAGAAGGCTTTCCGATTATGCGTAGCTGGTACATGGTTTATCCGAAAGGAAAGGAATTGTCTCTAGTAGCGAGAACATTCCTGGACTTTGCAATTGAGTACGAATCGAAGATCAATAAGCGTATGGAAACTGTATGGCCGGCATTAAAAAAACACATTGCGGCCAGTAAGAAACAGAAACGAAGTAAAACGAAAACATAAAAAATGCATACCCCTATAGAATGGGTTTTGAATAATTATGCCTATAGGCATAGTAGTTAGGTGTGTATCGAAGAAATACAATAAAAATTGTTTAAAGAGCTTGATCTCCTGTGTGGTAATGACACAATTCAGGTTCGGATTTTGGTAACAATAAAAAAACGCCAAGATGCCTAATAAGAACGACAAGACTGGAGGAGGATTCAGCAATTGTCAGCGCATAGAGAAGGTTTGACGCTACGTTAATTTGTGGCGTTCAGAGTGACAAGTGATGTGCCTCTTCGTGACTGACAAATGCTGAGATAATAAGATGGAACGGCTAATAATAACTGTAGCGGTTCTCCCACTAATATCCGCGTTATTCATTCAATTGTTTGCTGGGCAATTTGGTAGAAGTATTGTCAAGGTTAGTGTTGCCGTAACAACAATTGGTTTCTTGCTTTCAATTGTAACGCTTGCCTTGGCACTTACGGGCTCCAGTCCTGAGGCTATGTCATTGGCAGGAGATAAAGGGATCATCTTATTTGATCCTTTGGGTACGTTGCTGGCAGCCATTATCATGGGTATCAGTCTTATCGTACATTTGTATTCTGTGCGTTACATGGCTGAAGAAGCTGCCTACGGTCAATTCTTTGTCTTGCTCGACCTGATGACGGCCGCACTTTTATTTATGGTCGTAGCGGGTGATCTTATCACCCTGGTGATTTCCTGGTACCTTGTTGGTGTGTTGCTGTACTTCCTGCTTGGCCAGGATACCCGTAGTCAAATAGCATACCGTTTTGCATTCTGGACGCTGATCACATACCGCATTGGTGATTTGCCTCTCATACTTGCTGCAGCACTGCTTTTCAATGCTTACGACACCTGGTCATTAACGACCATCTTTGCTGAAATTTCTGCAAACCCCTATGCCCACCAGGTGTTCGGCTTGCCGTTAACAGAAGTTGTTGCGGTGCTTGTTGGTTTGGCGGCGTTTGCACGTTCTGCCCAGTTCCTATTGCATACCTGGTTACCTTACACGATGGATGGGCCTACGCCCGTTTCCGCACTTATGCATGCCGGTATTGTTAATGCGGGCGGCTTTCTGATTAACCGTTTTGCACCAGTATTCATTCACAGTGGTGATGTGCTGAACTGGATCTTTATTGTCGGTTTGATTACTGCGGTGTTTGGTTCATTGTTGATGTTGACGCAGAACGACATTAAGAAAGCGCTCGGTTACTCGACGATGGGGCAGATGGGCTTCATGATCATGGAGTGCGGAATAGGGGCCTTCTCCCTGGCTATCTACCACATGTTCGCGCACGGTGTTTTCAAAGGCACAATGTTCCTTTCAGCCGGTAGCGTCATTAACGACGCGCGTCATGACGATGGTGTGCCGAAGGATGAACTGTATACCTTTGCGGTTGAGAAACAGCCTAACCAGGCGCGTCAGCCGTGGTTGCTCATGGCGGCAATAACATTGATCGTGCCACTGGTTATTCTTGTCTTGGCGCACCTGTTGATTGCCGAGGATTATTTCCAGAAGCAGGGTGCCGTGGTGCTGTTGTTCTTCGGTTGGGTGACCGGTGCACAGCTTATCTTTGCAACGTACCGCATGCGCAGCCAGAATATCTGGCGCCTGGTGGGTTTGAGTGTTTTGTCATTGGTTGTTGTCGTACTCGGCTATGTGTTTATAAGTCATGCCTTTGACTTGTTCCTGTACCCGGATGAAGCATTCCGTGCACAGCTGTATGCAGCCGCATCATTTGACCTGCTTCGTTTTGATGTGCTTGTTGTGATGACGACACTGATTATCGTGCTTGGCTGGCTTATGACCTATTACAGCGAACAAAATGGTGTTCGTCGCGCCCAACGCTCCAAACGTTTGTGGCTTAATTTTTACGCGTTAATTTCGCGCGAGTTTTATGTCAGTGATATCTATACGCGCTTAAGCCGAACAATACTTGCACTATCTGGTCGCCTGAATGTCTGGCTGAGGTGGTTGTAAGATGAGCGATATAGTACTTCTTGTCCTGGCCGGCATTTTTCTGCCATTGTTCCCGATGAGCATGGTGTTTAACGCGGTTATTGATAAAACAAGCAATGCCTTAATGCGGTCAGTTATTTTTGTTGTATGGCCTCTTTGTGGTGTAGTGCTGGTTTCAAATCTCACTATGGCACAACCAATATGGTTGTTGCCATTAGTGTTATTTACATCGACACTCTATGCGGTACGCATCCTGACCTTGCGTGACGTTACCCAGTGGACAGGTTTTCTGGCGACTTCGCTGTGGGCCTTGTTATGGATACCTGTCATGCACGAAACGTCTGCTGAGATGTTATATGGCTATGCAGTCAGCATGGCGTTGCCATTAATGCTATTGGTAACACTCAGTGCAGGCCTGGAAAAACGCTTTGGCGCGGCGTATACAGATCTGTATGGCGGCCTGGCTAGAACCATTCCTCGTTTTTCCGGTGTGCTGGTCGTGGTTATCGTCGCAGCTGTCGCAACGCCGGTTTTCCCAACCTTCTTTATCCTGTTTGACATTATCGTGGAAACGATTGCAACAGAACCCGCTATTTCAACCGTTCTCTTATTCAACTGGTTGTTATGGAGCTGGGCCGGGGCTCGTCTTGTACAGGGTCTGATCGTCGGCCGTGCAAGTCAGGTTAAAATTCTGGATATGGCGAAGCCTACTGTTGCTCTTTATGCCATCACGCTAATAGCACTGGCAGCAGGTGGTATCTACATGGGTGCTGAAATCTTATGAGTTTATCACTGGGGCAAAAACTGGGCATACGCTCAATGATTTATGTCGCGAGTGAGAAGATCCCGTTCTTCTGGCCTATGCGAACATTTATTCATCATAACCCGTTACACGGCATGGAAGACTTACCATTCGAACAGGCTGTACAGGAAGGTAAGCGGTTATTACACGGCAGGGTATTCTTGCAGCGCCCACTGTACCAGGAATACCTGGAGCAGGGTAAGGTTGACAGGAATTACCTTGAGCAGCAGGTGACAGAGTATGCCGGTAAACGTGAACAGTTACCCGGTGTTGATATGAAGCAATGGCTCATGGCCTTGCTGACCAATACCGAACAAAAGGTGATTTTCAGCCACCGTGTCGCGAGTGTTGATGATATTCATGCTGCTGTGAAGGGGCAACCACTCCCGCCACTTGAGGGTTTTTCTGCCTCTGAACTAGTGCCGTTTTTGCGACATGATTTACTTGGTGATCGACCTGTTTATGAAGCTATTGATGCCTTGTACGGCACTGAGATTGGCAATGAACTCGACGAGCTAGTGATCAAAAGTTGCCTCGACTTTTTCGATGAAGGTCAGTCTGTGTGGTCGATGCCAGGGCGCAAGCAGGGCTTCTTCAAGTCCTGGCGTGAGGTTGCTAACCGTAATGTTCGTCTGTATCTACGCGGTATGCATATCCAGGATATCCTTGCTGTCGATGACTCACCCGAAGGCGTGATTGCACATGTTATGAATACCCTGGGCATTCCTGAAGAGCGCTGGGTACATTACTTTACACGTGAACTGGCCAAGCTCCATGGCTGGACTGGTTTTATCCGCTGGCGCTGGAATGCAAAAAATTATTACTGGAGCCAGCAATACCCGGCTGACCTGATCGAACTGGTCGCAATACGCCTGACCTTTGCCCTGGCACTGATTAGTGAGCGTGCAAATGAGCGTGGATATAAGCATATCGCGACCACGGCAGTAGCAATAGAAGATGCCATCGAAAATAATACGATGGAAACCTACTTACGCTACGAGTTATACAGTCGACGTATCGTGCCGGCCATGGCCAAGCGTGTGGAACAGACACTTGCACGCAATAACCCGGCACAGCTCGAAAAAGTTTTCAATGAATACATCCAGCACAAGCGACAGCATCAGGCGAAATCCCAGGCTGACCGCATAGCCGTGATCGCCGAACGTGTGAATCAGCAAGATGCGATGCAGTCATTATCGACAGGGCAATTCAGCGACCTCATGGATGGATTGCGCATGTTCGAGTTCTGTGAAGGTATGTTCTGGCTCCGCGCAATGGAGTCAGACGCGATAAACAAACTTCTCGACGGAGTTAACCTGTCACCACCTAAGCCACGTGAAAAACGACCTTTCGTGCAGGCCATGTTCTGTATCGATACACGTTCCGAACGTATTCGTCGTCACCTGGAAAGTGTTGGTGATTACCAGACTTTCGGCATTGCCGGTTTCTTCGGTGTGCCAATGAGTTTGATCGAGTTGGGTAAGGGCAGCGAAATACACCTTTGCCCGGTTCTGCTTACACCCAAGAATCTCGTGCTGGAAATGACCGTTGCAGATGCTGAAGATGTTCATGCGGTCACTGCCCTCGAAAAGGCCATGCACGAGCTCAAGGAATCAGTATTTGGACCATTTGTAACGGTAGAGGCAATAGGTTTGCTGTTTGGTTTTGACATGGTCGGCAAGACCCTGTTACCACAGACCTATAACCACTGGCGTAAACAACTCCACAAGAAGAAGCGTTCTACGCATTTGATGATTGACAAACTGGATCGTAACCAGGCCGATTCAATCTTGCGAACTGTTCAGCGTGCCGTAATTATGCTCGCCATTGAGCAGGACTACGGCCTTGAAGCCGAAAATATCAACGATGACATGGTGCGTGAGTTGCGCGAGGCCGCACTGGGCCGTCAACCAGGTGCACCGACGCTTGCTAATGCCAGGAACCTGAATAAGCAGCAGGAGAAAGAATTCATCCTGCGACTGCGTGATCACTACCGAATTGATGCGGCTTATACCCAGATCCAGATGGAGCGCCTTGGTCGAATCGGCTTTAGCCAGGAAGAGCAGGTCGGCTTTGTCAGTCAGGCACTACGCTCAATTGGTTTGACAAAAGACTTCTCTCGCTTTGTCCTGTTGTTCGGGCATGGTAGCACCTCAGAGAATAATCCGTACGAATCTGCGTTGGACTGTGGTGCCTGTGGTGGGAATCACGGTCAGGTCAGTGCGCGCGTGCTTGCACAGATGGCCAATAAGAATGAAGTGCGTCGTAAATTGCGCAAGCAGGGAATAGATATCCCGGATGATGCCTGGTTCGTTGGTGCACATCACAATACGACAACCGATGAGCTCGTGCTTTATGATCTTGATCATGTGCCATCGACACATATTTTCTATATTGATCGGTTGCGTAATGGCTTGCTGGCAGCATCACGACTTTGTGCCCAGGAACGTTTGCCGACATTACAACTCAATCCAAAAGAAATGGATACAACCTCTGCGTATCGTGAAATTGAACGCAATGCCATGGACTGGTCACAGGTGCGCCCGGAGTGGGGGCTGTCTCGTAATGCCTACATGATTATTGGTCGGCGTGGGCTGACCCTGGATATGTCGCTGGATGGTCGCTCATTCCTGCACTCGTATGACTATACCCTCGATCCGAAACAACGCCTGTTGGAAAATATCCTCACAGGTCCACTGGTCGTGGCCCAGTGGATTAACATGGAGCATTATTTCTCTACTGTTGATAATGAGAAATTTGGCAGTAGCAGCAAGGTCTACCATAACGTGGCGGGTCGTTTCGGCGTAATGACAGGTGGATTGAGTGACCTGAGAACAGGCCTGCCTTCACAGACCGTGCTTAACAAAGGCAAACCATTCCATGAGCCTCTGCGTCTGATTGCAGTGATCGAGGCACCGCTTGAGCATGCACAACGTGCAGTGGACAGTGTTGTTTCTGTAAAAACGCTCGTCAAGAATGACTGGATCAGGCTGCTGGTTATTGATCCTGAAAAACAGGTCGTCTATCAATACAATAACGGGCAATGGGATAGCCAGATCTTATCCAGTTCTGATGAACTGCCCTTAGCGAAGGAGTCTAGCTAATAATGACAAATCTAAATTTTAGCTCGGTAAAGAAACTCGAAATCATCCTCAGTGGTGAGCACCAGGCGTTTGCCACTGAGTTGCTCGATAAGGCAGGGGTGACGGGTTATACGATTATCAATAATGTTTCAGGTAAAGGTCGCCATGGTTTTCATGATGGACACCTCATGTTTAACGAGGAAGATGTCCTGATCATGATCATCGTCGCAGTCCCCGAGGACCTTGTTGAGCCCATTCTTGAAGGACTGGAGCCCTTCTACAGTGAACATACCGGTGTCGTATTTATCTCCGATATCCAGGTGACCAGGATGGTCAAGTTCAGTAGTTAGTGATGCTTAGCCTCCTGAACATAGAAGAATAGTTTTGCCTCTCGGCTTCTTTGCCAAGACATTCCAAGCAGGTCTAACGAGCCGGGATATCGCATACTGCCCGGTTGTCCTTCCCGTTTTTATCATTGATTATTTGCTATGGTTTCCATTGCGATATGCGATGGGAATCTATACTCAATATGGTGATAATAGCCGACAAATATTCTCGACTATTAAGGTGCCGCCTTGAACGGTGTGGGTGGATAGGTATGACCCGTATATTTAATGAAATCAATTTACAGAACCTGCGTGGTGATGTCTTTGGGGGCGTTACTGCTGCGGTAATTGCCTTACCGATGGCATTGGCCTTTGGTGTTGCCTCCGGCGCGGGGGCAGAAGCGGGCCTGTATGGTGCCATTTTGGTGGGTCTGTTTGCAGCCCTGTTTGGCGGATCGCCCACCCTGATATCTGAACCGACAGGTCCGATGACCGTGATTTTTACTGCCGTCATCGCGAAACTCATAGCATCTGATCCCGTTAATGGCATGGCCATGGCCTTCACCGTGGTCATCATGGCCGGGGTATTCCAGATATTGTTCGGTGTGATGAGGCTCGGGAAATATGTCACCCTGATGCCGTATACGGTCGTATCGGGATTTATGTCGGGCATTGGTATTATCCTGATTATCCTTCAGCTTGGTCCATTAATGGGGCAAGCTTCGCCGAGTGGTGGTGTGCTGGCAGTACTCGAAAACCTGCCATTGATGGTTCAATCGATAAAACTTGAAGAGGCATCGCTTGCGCTTGGGACCTTGGCAATATTATTCCTGTTACCGGGCAGCCTGAAACGCTACCTTCCACCCCAGCTGGTCGCCCTGGTCTTGTGTACAGTCCTGTCGGTTATTTTTCTTGGTTCAGAGGAGATTCGTCGTATCGGTGAAATTCCCCAGGGCCTGCCTGCGCTGCAGTTGCCCGTATTCAGTGTTGAGCAATGGCAAATCATGCTTATTGATGCCATCGTACTCGGTATGCTTGGTTGTATCGATGCCTTGCTGACATCGGTGATCGCCGACAGTATTACCCGGACGCGCCATAAGTCAGACAAGGAGTTAGTCGGGCAGGGGATCGGTAACATGATGTCTGGTCTGTTTGGTGGCTTGCCGGGTGCAGGCGCGACAATGGGTACGGTTGTGAGTATCCAGGCGGGGGCCAGGACGGCACTCTCAGGTATTGTCAGGGCAGGCATTCTTCTCGTTGTCGTTTTATGGGCGGCTGATTTAACGTCCATCATCCCGCTGGCCGTTCTGGCAGGCATCGCCTTCAAAGTCGGTATAGACATTATTGACTGGAAATTTCTCAAGCGCGCACACCTTATCTCCGGTAAAGGGGCGCTGATTACTTATGGTGTGATATTACTCACGGTTCTTGTCGACCTGATTGCTGCAGTGGGGATCGGGCTGTTTGTCGCGAACGTTATGACGGTAACGCGCCTTTCTGAATTGCAGGCGGACGACGTTAAGGTGATGACAGGTTCGTGTGAAGACTCCATCGGCATGTCAGAAAAAGAGAAGGCATTGTTTGAAACTGTTAAGGGCAAGGTCTTGCTGCTGTATCTTCGCGGCACAATGATATTCGGAACCTCAAGGGCCATCACAAGGAAGAACTCTGATATTGAAGGCTGCGATGCATTACTCATTGACCTACATGATGTAAAACACCTTGGTGTCTCTGCAGCACTTTCTCTCGAGGAAGCCATACTCGATATGGTGAATGCCGACCGGGCAGTTTATATCATCACCAGCGATGGGCAGCCATTACGCCGACTCGACAAGATGGGACTGCTCAACAAAATCCCGAAAGATAATATCGTTATCGACAGGGTTACTGCATTGCAGGCACTCGAGGCAACCAATTAGTTATTTGCCTGATTATTTCTTTGGCGTATTGGTCGCAGGTCTGGGCCACCCTTGTTTATAAGGTAGGTAAAAGCTTTTCTGGCTTCTTTCATTTTTTCAGAGCTCGGCAAGTCTTTAGCAGGCACTTGTCGGTTGAAGTATGCATCGGGAAGGTCAGTTCGGTATGCCAGGGTATCCATGCCCGTGAAACTGAGTGATAGCTTGTGTTGTTTTATCAGATGAAATACGACACGGTCACCGATGGCATGGAGCTCGGGATCAATCGTTGCCCAACTACTTGCCAGTTGAAAAGCTTTGCGGGTAAAGAATAGTGAACTTGTGTCAGCAAAGTTTTCACCATCTGTTTCGCCACACTTCCCCATAAGAGTGCCATCGGCTCGATGTATGGTACGACCAGACAGGCACACTGCAGCATGGGTAGCCTGGTGTAGCTTAACCAGGCTGGAGATATGGTTAGGTTTATACCAGTTGTCTGCATCGAGGTATGCGATGGCATCGAAGCCCTGGCCAATTGCCGAGAGTGAACCGATAGCGCGTGGTGTATCACCATAATCAGCGTGATTAATATCGAGTTTGATGTGCTGGGCCTGCCAGTCGTCTATCCGCTTGTCCTGGTGGCCATCACCAACAATGATATGTGTACATGGGTAGTCCTGTAGTTGTACAGAACGATGACACTGTTCTAACCATTCTGGATCGTTGCCTTCGTAATACGGCGTAATGACGGCAACTTTCATCCTTGTTATCTGTCTTTAGGCTTTCAGCTCAGCATGCGTCTCGGCGAAGGCCTTAATGGCTTTGTCGAGGTCTTCACGTGTATGTGCTGCTGATATTTGCGTACGAATGCGTGCCTTACCCTTCGGTACAACCGGGAAGAAGAAACCGATTGCATAAATGCCGCGCTCCAGTAACTTCCTGGACATCTCCTGGGCCAGTACGGCATCACCGAGCATTACGGGGACGATAGGATGATCGCCATCGGGAATGGCAAAGCCTGCATCCCGCATACCCTGGCGGAAATAGCGTGTGTTGTCTTCGAGGCGATCGCGTAGTTCTGTCGAACTGGAAAGCATGTCGAGTACTTTGAGTGAGGCCGCACAGATCGCGGGTGCAACCGTATTCGAGAACAGGTAAGGACGTGAACGTTGGCGCAGCATGTCGATAATTTCCTTGCGACCTGAGGTATAACCACCTGATCCACCACCGAGCGCCTTACCAAAGGTGCCAGTAATAATATCAACCCGATCCATAACGTTGTGGTACTCGTGAATACCGCGCCCCGTTTTGCCCATAAATCCAACGGCATGACAATCGTCATGGTGAACCATAGCGTCGTATTTGTCAGCCAGGTCACAAATCTGGTCGAGTTTTGCGACAGTACCATCCATAGAAAACACACCATCGGTTGTAATCAGAATACGACGCGCACCACCGGCTTTGGCTTCCTTGAGTTTGTTTTCGAGATCGGCCATGTCGCTATTCTTGTAACGGAAACGAGCAGCCTTACACAGGCGCACACCATCAATGATTGAGGCATGGTTTAGCTCATCAGAAATAACAGCGTCTTCATTCGTCAGGATAGTTTCAAACAGGCCGGCATTTGCATCGAAACAGGCAGCATAGAGGATGGTATCTTCCATGCCGAGAAACTCGGTGACTTTTTGTTCAAGGGTTTTATGAATCGATTGGGTACCACAGATAAAGCGTACCGAGGCGAGCCCGAACCCCCAGGTGTCATAGCTGTCTTTAGCTGCCTGAATGACTTCAGGGTTATTGGCGAGGCCAAGGTAGTTATTCGCGCACATGTTAATGACTTCACTGCCGTCAGCCAGTGTAATATCATTTTTCTGCTCCGAGGCGATAACACGCTCGGTCTTCCACAATCCGGCTTCGCGGATCTCTTCAAGATCTTTAATCAGGCTTTGCTTGGCACTCTTGAAACTCATTCTTGTAAACTCCGTACCTGTTATTCATCCAACCAGTTAAGGATAACCTTGCCAGACTGACCGGAGCGCATGACATCGAAACCTTTCTGGAAGTCGGTGTAGTGGAAACGGTGGGTGATAATGTCTTCAAGTGGAAGACTGGTCTGTACCATCATGACACCCTTGTACCAGGTCTCGAAGATCTCGCGGCCATAGATGCCCTTGATGAACAGGCCCTTGAACACAACCTTGGTCCAGTCGATGCCGGTACCATCGGGGACGATACCCAGCATGGCAATACTACCGCCATTGATCATCATTCCCAGCACATCCTGAAATGCCTTGGGTGAGCCTGACATTTCCAGGCAGACATCGAAACCTTCAAGAATTCCAAGATCACGCATAAACGCTTCGTCGATTTCAGTTTTCGCGACATTGACCGTGATTGCACGCGATGTAATCTTTTTTGCCAGCTCAAGCCGGTAATCATTGATGTCAGTGATGACAATATTGCGTGCACCACAATGCTCGGCAACCATTGCGGCCATAATACCGATCGGCCCGGCGCCGGTGATGATGACGTCTTCACCGACCATGTTGAATGAAAGGGCGGTGTGTACGGCATTGCCGTAGGGATCAAAACAAGCCAGCACCTCTGTCGGGATTTCTATATTTGGCCTGAAAACATTCTTCGCCGGAATAGACAGGTATTCAGCAAAGGCACCAGTACGGTTAACACCAACACCAACGGTGTTCGGGCACAGGTGACGTCGACCGGCGAGACAGTTACGGCAGCGCTCACAGACAATATGACCTTCACCAGAAACAATGTCGCCTATCTTCAGTTCGCTGACGTTGGCACCCATCTCCACGATCTCACCGGCGAACTCGTGACCGATGGTCATCGGTACGGGGATTGTGGCCTGCGCCCATTCATCCCAGTTATAGATATGCACATCGGTACCGCAGATTGCTGTTTTATGGATTTTGATCAGGACATCATTATTACCGACCTCTGGAACCGGTACATCATCCATCCACAAACCTTCTTCGGCATGTTTCTTTACAAGTGCTTTCATCGTGTTCATGTCCTATTACAGCTCATGTTCATAGTTGACTGTTAATCCTAGCATATTTGCCTGTATACCTTAGGTAATTAAGCATAAAAAAGCGAGCACATTGGCTCGCTTTTATACATGAACAACCGAGTGGTGCACTCAGGAGTCGGGTATTGATTCTAGAAAATCAGATTCATCATGCTGAGCATGACCACCAGGAACAGTATCGTCATGATCCCGCCAGCACGCATGAAGTCAGGTACACGGTACCCGGCCGGGCCCATGATAAGTGCATTGACCTGGTGGGTTGGGATCAGGAATGAGTTCGACGTGGCAATTGCAACCGTTAGTGCAAAAACAGCAGGGTTAGCGCCAACACCCAGCGCGATATTCACGGCGAGCGGAACGAGCAGTACTGTGGCTCCGACATTCGACATAACCAGCGTGAAGAAGGTCGCCAGTACTGCGACCGCACCCTGTATCACCCAGATCGGCGCATCACCGACCAGTAACAGTACCTGTTCAGCAATCCACTTCGCTGTACCCGTCGTTTCCACGGCGAGGCCAAGAGGTATCAGAGAGGCAAGCAGGAACACAGTTTTCCAGCTCACGGCTTCATAGGCTTCATCAATGGTCAGCACGCGTGACAGGACCATACCGATTGCCCCGGTCAGCAGCGCGATTGAAAGGCGCAGGTCAGTAAACAGGACCAGGCACAGGGCGACGGTAAAGAAGAACGTTGCCCATCGCAGTTTTTCAGGGCGCAATTTTTCCTGGCGTGGGTATTCAGAGGTCACCACTACGAAGTTGCGATCATCTTCAATACGCTCAAGGACATTCCAGTGTGTATGGACGATCAGTGTGTCACCGGCTTCAAAAGGTATGGAACGAATGTCATCACCTTCACGGAGTGTCTCGCCACCACGGTGTAACCCGATCATCGCCAGGCCATAGGTCTTACGCATCCACAGGTCACAGGCGCTTTTACCTATCAGTGACGAACCCGGTGGGATTACGACTTCAGCGATGCCTGCATGTGCTGGTGAGAGGTCATCGACAAAGTTACGGAGATCGTCGCAATTCTTCAGGTTAAATTTTTCGACGAAGCCATCGATAGCACTGGGTTCGGCGACAACACCAAGTACCATGCCTGCTTGCATATCAACGTCACGCGCGAGCGTACCTGGACCGACACGGCTTTCTTCACCCATCCGTTTGCTGGCAATAACACGGATGCGGTTAGCTGTTTCGATGTCATCAAGAGTCAGGCCGATTATGTCGCTTTCCTGTGGGATGACGACTTCGAACAGGGCGTACTGGACGTTGTAGACATCCTGGAAATACTGCATCGAGTTCGTACCACTCGTGGTGCTTTCTGACTTCGTTGCGGGTAAAACAAAACGGCCGGCAATCACGAAGTAAATAATGCCGGTTGCAACGAGTGCAATACCAATAGGTGTGACAGAGAACAGGCCCCAGGTTTCCATCTGTTGTGCTTGTGGAAGCGCCTTGTTTGAGGTCAGGATCAGGTCATTTAGCAGGATTAGCGGACTGGAGCCGACCATCGTCACGGTACCGCCGAGGATGGCACAGAACCCCATCGGCATAAGCAGACGCGACATGGGCAAACCAGAGCGTGCCGAGATGCGTGATACAACCGGCAGGAACAGCGCAGCTGCGCCGACGTTCTGCATAAATGAGGAAATGAAGCCGACTGTTGTGGAGATAATCGGGATGATGCGCCCCTCTGTTTTTCCACCAATTTTGAGGATGAAACCGGCCACACGGGTCATTAGACCGGTTTTATCGAGCCCGGCACCAATGATCATGACGGCGATGATTGACATGACCGCATTAGAAGCAAACCCATCAAACAGGTGAGTCGTATCGACAAGCCCGGTTTGCAGACCCATGAGTGGGGCGAGCAGGGAGGTCAGGCCAAGCAATACCATGATGGAGGCAGCGGCAACATCCACGCCGACGACTTCAAAGGCAAACAGATAAATAGTCAGCAACAGGATGGCACTCACCCAGGCTATTTCTACTGTTGGGACAATCGAGGCGATGTACACGGCCATTACAGCGAAAATCGCGAGGGCGACCAGCTGCTTAATGGATAACTGTTTTGGACGTTTATGTACCTTTTCTTCATCGGCTAGAGCGATCATCTTCTTTCCTCACTAAATAACGGGGAGTAATACAAATAATACATGACCCATTTGTCACCCCTGGGGGCATGAGGAAAGGTCTAACCTCACAGCTTAGTCGATCATCCGAATGGAAAATGTGGAAAAGCTATAAATTTGGGTTGAAATCGTTCAATCCAGGAACAAAATCCGGGTGAAGTATACGGGATTTGGCCTGGATTGTAATCTCTCTTAGGGGATAGAAGCCCGTATTTCTACGTGATGGCATTGACGATAAGATAGACACCAAGGATGACGCCAATCCACAAAACCATACTTCCAGTTGGCCAGCTTTCAGCAAGGTGATATTTCGACAGGCGGCTCGTCTGTAACGTCGACTGGAAAGCACGCCAGCCTGTTTGTACAACAACTAACATATTACGAGACGCCTTAGTCGGCCGTATGCCGGAATCTTCCTGGAAACCCTTTGTCAACGGTTGTCGAGGTGGTAAGAAAAAATCAGGCCAAGTCACAGGCTGCTCTAATCTTAGAAATAATTGTCGCTGACTACGATTGTTCTATTATTACTGCAGCGATAAAGGTGTCTGCGTCAACGGCTTTGCTGAACAGGTAGCCCTGTGCCGCATCACAGTTGTTCTGCTCCAGGAAGGCCAGCTGCTCCTGTGTTTCCACACCCTCGATAATGACGGTCTTACCCAGGCTGTGTGCCATCTCGATGACAGAGCGCGCCATGGTAGCGTCAGTCTCGTCGAATGCAACGGTGCTGATCAAATCCCTGTCGATCTTGATGATGTCGACTGGTGTGCGACGCAGGTGACCCAGTGATGACTGCCCGGCACCAAAGTCATCCAGTGCAAACCTGACTCCCATGCCCTGGATGGTGCGCAGTGCAACATCGGCATCACGTAGATCCATAACGAGTGCATCCTCGGTGATTTCCAGCACAAGTTTGTCAGGATCGATATCGCTATCCGACAGGAAGTCGACCACCGTACCGAGCATCGTTTTGCCTTTCAGCATGCACCGGGGCAGGTTAACAGCCAGGAACACGTCTCCAGTGCCCACCTCGAGAAGCCGGTGATAGAGCTTGCCTACCTGTTGCATGACCCAATCAGTCACATCCATGATTAGACCGATTTGATCGAATACACTCAGGAATTCATTGGGCAGGAGCAGGCCTTTTTCTGGATGCCGCCAGCGCAACAGGGCCTCGGTGCCTATGACCTTTTTTGTGTTGACATCAATAATGGGCTGGAAGAATACCTCGAATTCATTATTGTCCCATGCCTGCATGATCTCGTGTTCAATGGCCTGCCGTCGTTGCGACTCTATCATCATCTCTTGCGAGTAGAACGCGTATTGATTCATGCCTCGTTGCTTGGCGTGATACATGGCTGTATCGGCAGCGGTGAGCAGGGCATCCAGGTTCTGTTCGTCGGACGGGTAGACCGCGATACCGATCGATGTTGTTACCGGTAACTCCCGGTTTGCCAGACTGAACGGGTGCTTGAAGGCGAGCAGGATTTTATTTGCAACGGTATCAAGTGCCTCGGGCTCCGTGACTTCCTCAAGGATAATGGTAAATTCATCACCGGATAGACGTGCAACTGTATCACTCTGCCTGATACTCTGCTTGAGACGTTGTGCTACCTCCTTCAGCAGTTGATCCCCGACATCATGCCCGAAGGTGTCATTGACCTGTTTAAATCGATTCAGGTCCAGAAACATCAGGCCAACCATGTCCTTATTACGTTGTGCCTTCGTAACAGCGACCTCTAGCCGGTCATGAAACTGCATGCGGTTGGGGAGACCGGTCAGGTCATCATGGCTGGCCTTGTAGTCAAGTCGTGAGAATGCCTCGCGGCGTTCTGTGATGTCCTGGGCAATACCAACAAACAGCTTTACATTGTCGTCTATCATTTCGCTGATCCGAAGCGCAAGTGGGAACGTAGAACCATCACTGTGCAGACCATCGACTTCAGTTTCACTACCGATGGCCTTTCTAATACCTGTTGTCATGTAATTATGGATATACTTGTCATGACTGCTGCGGTGGGGCTCGGGCATGAGCATCGAAACGTTGTTTCCAATGACATCATTCGCGTCGTAGCCAAACATCTTCTCGGCTGCCCAGTTGAAAGATTGAATTATCCCTTTCTCGTCTATCGTGATGATGCCGTCGATGGTTGAATTGATAATGCCCCGGGTTCTTTTTTCACTCGATTCCAGTGCCAGTCGTGCCTGCCGCCGCTGCTCATCCATCAACTTGAATTCCTGGCTGAACTGGCTAAGTTCATCTTGCGTGTCAGATATATCGATCGTGCTGAAATCACCACTTCGCATGGCCCTGGACAACGATCTGATTGGCTTGATGATGATTCGTTGTGTCAAGCCAAACAGGAACGTTGCCAGCACCAGTGACAGTGCCAGGCCGAGCCCGTACAGGCTGAACTTCAACTCAGTAATTTTTCCTAGTAGGGCAGTGGGTTCGGAAACAACCTGAATGACGGCAGCAGGGCTGTTTGTGCTCTCACTGCCTTTCATGATGACGGGTGCGAAGTAGTTGAACACGCCTCGTTCGAGGTCCATCTCGACCATGTCCTGTCCGGTGGCCATGACTCGTTTCACGAGGGTGACGTGTTCAGGATGGATTGATTGACCAACATGCTCGGGGCGTGTATGTGCAACTATCTCGCCATCCCGGCCAAATACCTCGACATGGTTGATGCCTGACTGGTGCCCCAGCGTCTGTACGGTTTCCTGCAGCAGTGTCCTTGACGCTGTAATTTTTCGTAGTTGCTGACCGACGAACTCCTGTACCAGATTCGTGACTGTTTCCGCGTCATGTTCAATGGATTCGTGGGCTTGCTGCGCGGACCATTCAACACCTATCACGCCGCGAAACTTTGGCTTGTTGCTTGCTGTAATTTCCAGCAGAGGGACAAAACGGTGATAGATCCCCCACTCAGTGTGACGCATGTTCACCTGTGGTGCGCCATCGAGGATCTGTCCAATATGGCGGCGGATGCTTTTCTCAAGGTCAGCGTGACTTTTATCTTTACGATGTTCTGCAAGCACGTTACCTTGATCATCCATAAGGATCAGGTGATTGACGTCGGTCAGGGCGGTGATTCGTTGCGGTAGAGCTTTCAGGTTGTTTTCATGCTCCTGGATAGTCGCAAAGATTTCCGCAACCGAGTGTTGTGTGATCTTGCTGACTACAGATACCTTTTCCCGGATTTCGGAAACAATGATTGTTTCCTCTCGTTGGGAAATCAAGTGAAAGCCCAGCCCCAACACGACCAAAACGGTTACAACTATCAGGAAGATGAGTTTGAGGGCGAGTGGGAATCGTGTACTTCTATACATGATTTATGAGACCAGGCACCAGTAATAGATGAAAGCAACATTTACATATTAAGCCGCCACTGCTCCCTCTAGGGAGTCCAATGCTTACTTTCAATACTAGACTAATGTGATCATTTTTCCATAAATGATCACCCAGAATCGTTTCATGTTAGGAATTAATGATATTTGAGGGTATCAACGTTTTTTTGAGTGGTTATGAGACGGATAACTTATAGATCCGAATGAGGTGGAGGCGGTAAAAATGGTTTCTCTACCCCCCTTTTTATCCATTTTTCCCAGAGCTATCATCCCAGTTAGAGTCTGAACTAAATTATAACATGACTGCTCTTAGAACCAGGCATTCATGACCAGGTAGGCGCCAAGCATCACGCCGATCCAGAGCACCATGCTACCAGTCGGCCAGCTTTCAGCAAGATGATATTTCGACAGGCGGCTCGTCTGTAACGTCGACTGGAAAGCACGCCAGCCTATTTGCACGATATTCGTACCTATAGCGTTAATTCCTTGCGTAATTTGTACGCTAACCTTATCGATTAGCGGGAATAACTGCCGATAAAACCAGTCAAAATCCAGGCTGATGGTCAAGGTCCGTTTCATCATGGGTAACATGACAAAAAATGCGAGCCCGGCAAATAGCAGCAACTGAAAATATGCGACCAAATGGGCAGCGGTATAAGCCTGGTAAGTGACCTCAAAGGGCAATATGGCGTAAAGGGGTTCTGGATAAATACCAAGCCCAATACAAAGTACCGCAAACACCGTCATTGCGAGCAACATATTGGGCGGAGCCTCAGGTGGCCGCATACCGGAATCTTTCTGGAAGAAGACAAACCAGGGAAACTTGATACCGGCGTGGAGAAATACGCCTGCAGAAGCCGCGGCAAGGGCGAACCACACTATTGCCAGGTGTTGATCAGCAGCCGACTGCGCAATCATTGATTTCGTAACAAACCCGGATGTGAAGGGGAACGATGATATCGCCAGGGCACCGATAATGCCGAGCAGCGCGGTCCAGGGCATTGTCTGGAACAGACCGCCGAGGTCCGTGCAACGGCGCTTGCCGGTTCGGTATAACACGGCACCGGCAGACATCAACAACAGGGCCTTATAGATGATATGGGCAAATGCGTGCGCGGCTGCGCCATTGAGTGCCATTTCCGTGCCCAGTCCAATCCCGGTCACCATGAAACCAACCTGGTTAACAATGCTATAGGCCAGAATACGACGCATGTCGTTTTCCAGTAAGGCGTAGATGATGCCGTAGAAAATCATGTAGATCCCGATGGGGATTAAAACCCAGGTTCCGGGGAAGGCAACCAGCAAGGTGAACACGGCCGTCTTGGTGGTAAAGGCGGAAAGAAATACGGTGCCACTGGGGCTGGCTTCCGGATAGGCATCGGCAATCCAGGCGGATAACGGTGGTGCGCCGGCATTGATAAGAAACCCTGCGAGTATCAGGTACTGTGAAATGGATTCCAGAGATAAGGCTTCGAAACGAATTGAACCTGTCTCAACGACATGGCCGGCGATACCCGCCATGAGTAGCAGTCCACCAAACAAGTGAATCAACAAGTAGCGGATACTGGCGCGATAGGCACCTTCATGTCTAGCCGCCCAGATTACCAGGGTTGAACCGATCGCCATGACTTCCCAGAATATAAATAGTGTGATCAAGTCACCCGACAGCGTTACACCAATGGCGCTTCCGGCATAGACAAACGCGGCAGAGAGCTCCAGGGTATTGGCTTGCTTGTAGGCGAAGATGCCGCCGACGAGGGCCATAATACTGAATACGGTCGCAAACAGTTGCCCCGTCGTTGTTATTTTAATGGGTTCAAGTTCAAAACCCAGAAAGGGAAGTGTGACAACATGATCTGCTGGTGCTGACCAGATCATCAGCAGGCAGAGCACGGGCAAGCTAAAGATCAATGCATTGCGAATCTTTACACCCAGCGGCATCAGCAAGGCGCCCAACACAAGCAACAAACCGGGAGGTAATAACAGCTCAGTCATGATGTGTCTCACCCGTGTTTGAATCGCCATTTGAACCATTGGCGTAGTAATCTTCCGGGCGCTTCAAAAAGATGCCCAGTAATTTTGCAAAGATGACCATGCCAACACAGGTAATAAATCCATACCAGGCATAAAAACCAAAACTGTCTTCAATGCCGAATGATTCATGCTGGTGTACAAAAAACCCGGCAACCACTGTAGCGAGCAATATTGCAATAAAGATTATCCACAAGGTGCGAATATTTTCTTTGCGGAGCAACCAGCGCTTGTCTTGTGCACTCATTATGGGTGCACTCCTGTTAATGACGTGGCCAGTTGCAAGGGCACTTCCGGGAAGAAGAATAATGCCAGGGTTAAACTGGCAGTGATCATCAGGGCTATGACAATCGGCCAGGGTGCTTCGCCATGTCCACTGTCCTGATCGGGTTGCTTAATCCAGGCGGCATAAATAATCGGAATAAAGTAAGCGGCATTCAACAAGGTACTGGCGATAATCACCAGGACAGCGATCACCTGTTGTTCCTGGAAGGCGCCCATCAACATATACCACTTAGAGAGGAACCCAGCCGTAGGCGGAAGCCCGATCATTGAAATTGCACCGATACTAAAAGCCGTCATGGTCCACGGCATGCGATAACCAATACCGTTGAGTTGGCTAATGTTGGTTTTATGGGCAGCGGTATAAATTGAGCCTGCAGCAAAAAACAGCGTGATTTTTCCAAATGCATGGGCGGCTATGTGCAGTGCTGCGCCAACGGTAGACAGCGGTGCGAGAATGAATACAGCCAATATGACATAAGATAGCTGGCTGATCGTTGAGTAGGCAAGTCGACGCTTGAGATTATCCTGGCGCAAGGCAATCATTGATGCGATAAGTATCGTCAGTCCGGCGAGCCATAATATCCAGTCGGCGCCGGCAGACAGCTTCAACATGTCGAGTCCGAAAATATAGACCACGATCTTTACGATGCTAAAGACACCGGCTTTCACGACAGCCACGGCATGTAACAGGGCAGAAACCGGTGTCGGTGCGACCATCGCGGCCGGTAGCCAGCGATGCATCGGCATGAGTGCCGCCTTGCCTATGCCATAGATATACAGGAATAAAAGTATGATCAGCTCCGGACCGGCAACGTTTCCGGCGAGGATGCCTCCGGCTTTAAAATCGAGCGTGCCAGTCAAATACCATGTCCACAGGATGGCCAGCATGAACAAGCCAATCGAGGTACTCAACAGGATACCGAGATACACCCGGCCGGCTTTCAAGGCCGCTTCGTCCCCTTTGTGTGTGACCAGCGGGTAGGTAGACAAGGTCAGGATTTCGTAACAGATGAACAACGTTAACAAGTTACCCGCCATGGCAATGCCCATGGTGCTGCAAAGTGCGATAGCGAAGCAGATGTAAAAACGGGTTTGATGTTGCTCGTTGTTGCCGCGCATATAGCCGATGGAATACAGCGTATTAACCGGCCACAACAGGGCAGCCACACAGGCAAACAGCATGCCGAGTGGTTCAAGTTCAAATTTAATTGGCAGGCCCGGTGCGATCTCCAGCAGCATAACGGACGGTTGGTCACCCGCCAGGACAATTGGCAATAAGGACAGGACCGTAGCCAGCAAAGCCAGTGAGGTTATGACTGACAGACTGTCACGCAGGTTAGGTTGTTTATCGAAAACAACAATCAGCACCGCCCCAACAAGCGGCAGTAGCATGGCCAAAATAATGAGTTGTTCGCTAGCCATCCCCATCAATTAGCACCTGGGAGCAGTAATTTGACGGCCGTTTCAGCTGTGCCTACCGTAAGCTCGGTATTGAGGCCGAAGTAAATATTCGCCAGTACAAGTACCCATGTAGGGATAAGTAACATGAGTGGCGCTTCTTTAACTGCTGTATGCGGTTGTTCTGTTGCTGTATTGAAATAGAGTGCTTCAATAATTTTCCAGACATAAACGATAGCCATTAATGAGCCAATAAGGATCACCGCCACGATCAGCCAGTTTTGTTGTTCCATAGCCGCCAACACAAGATACCATTTACTGATAAAACCTGCCGTACCTGGAACACCAATCAGACTTAGTCCACCAATGATGATTGCTGCAAACGTCCATGGCATTTGCTTACCCAGTCCTGCGAAGTCATCAATACGACTAGAACCAATGCGGTACACAATTGCGCCTATTGCCATGAATAATGCGCCTTTCATTAACGCATGATTAAATAGGTGTACCAGCGTGGCGGTAACACCGAGCATGCTGCCAAATCCAATGCCGAGCATCATGTAGCCAATTTGCGCCACGCTGGAATAGGCGAGCAGGCGTTTGCTGTCGCGTTGATTAATCGCATAAAACGACATAATCAAAATGCCCGCTACACACAATAGTAAGAACAACTCATCGGTTGGCGTATCTTCAATAACCGAGAACCCGAACACAGTAAAGATCACCCTGAGCATGACGTAAACGGCAACCTTGGTGGCTGTTGAAGCAAGGAATACAGTGATGACAGAGGGTGCATAGGTATACGCATTCGGCAGCCACAAGTGGAGCGGGAACAATGCCAGTTTCAGGGCAAAGCCGACCATGATGAAGGCAAAGGCCGTCTGGATGGTGCGGTGTTCAACCAGGTCGGGTATACGCTGTGAAAGGTCATTCATGTTTAGCGTACCCGTCATGGCATAGAGTAATCCTACGCCAATCAAGAAGAAGGTAGCACCAATGGTGCCCATGATCAGGTACTGGTATGCAGCAGTAAGTGCCTGGCGCTTGCGACCCAGGCTGATCAGGGCATAGGTCGACAGGGATGAGATTTCAAGGAACACGAATACGTTGAAGATATCACCTGTTTGCGTGATGCCGAGCAGGCCGGTCAGGCACAGCATGAACGCGGAGTAAAACAGTGGCTGTTGTCGTGTTGGGATCTCCTGCTCGACACTGCGCAGGGCATAGGGCAGGGTGATGGCTGCAATGCCCGCAACAATCAACGCGACGAGTGCATTGGCTGCATCAATACGGTATTCAATACCCCACGGCGGTGCCCAGCCGCCCAGCTCGTAACTGATGATATTTCCTGTACTAACATTAACCAGCTGCATCCAGGCCAGTACAAAGGTGGCTGCGGCAACGACTGAGCTGACACCCCAGGCAAAACGGCCCGAAGGCAGGATGGCCACGAGCGGTGCAGCCAGCAACGGCAAGACAACAATAAGCAGGCTCAGGTGGGTATCAATCACAGTGAATGGTCCTGGTTATGGATGTCGTCTTCCTCGATACTGCCGTAGGCTTCCTTGATGCGTACAACAAGTGCAAGCCCGAGTGCCGTGGTAGCAACACCCACCACAATAGCGGTGAGAATCAGGACATGGGGTAACGGATTGGAATACAGCTCTACACCTTGCTCAATAATTGGCGCAGCGCCATCTTTGACGTTACCGATACTGATATAAAGCATGAAAACCGAAACCTGGAAGATATTCAGGCCTGCAATTTTTTTAACCAGGTTACCCTGGCTGATTACAGTATAGAAACCGGCCATCATGATAATGATGACCAGCCAGTAATTGTAGTGCCCGATGATGAAGTCCATGTGTTGTTTTTACTCCACTTCCTGTTCCGGGCGGGCACGATCAGCGAAGGCAAAAAAGATAATCAACATGACAGACATTACAGTCATACCAACACCGAGTTCGATAACGAGAATGCCAAGGTGTTGTCCGGCAATTTGATTTGCACCGAGCACACTGTAGTTCAGGTATTCACCGCCGCGTAACAGGCTGGCGACCCCCGTGCAGGCATAGATTAAGACACCAAGACTGGCGAGCGCGCGCAATACCTTAGGTGGGATGACCTGTCTCGCATTGTCGGTGCCAAACACAAGTGCATAGAGAATTATCCCGGCACTGAAAATAACACCGGCCTGGAAGCCACCACCGGGACCGAAGTCACCATGAAACTGCACATACAACGCAAACAGGAAGATGAGCGGGATCAGGAATTTCGAGAGGACGCGCAGGATCAGGTTATGTTTCATTGCCGTCTCCCGTGTTTGGTTTATGTTTGCGGCGGCGTCCACCAATTAATAACATTACGGCAACACCCGCGGTGAAAATCACGGTGACTTCACCCAGCGTATCAAAACCTCGGTAGCTCGCGAGTACAGCGGTGACGACGTTCGGTACACCTGTTTCAGACAGGCTCTTTTCAAGGTAGTACGGCGCAACGTGTTGCTGTGCCGGTGCATTCGGGTCACCAAATGCCGGGATGTCTGTTGTGCCGTAGATCAACATCCCGCCGGTAATGATAACAACGGCCAGGGGTAACCAGGGTTTGTGAGCGGGAAGCTTCTCCTGCATGTCTTCTGTTCGCGAATAGGTCAACGCAATCGTGCCAAGCATGAGGACAGTTGAAATACCCGCACCCACTGCTGCTTCGGTAAAGGCAACATCGACGGCATCCATGACCACGAATAAACCAGCAGAGATCAGGCTGAATGCGCCAAACATCATAATGACGACAAACAGGTTGCGCAGGTAGATGATCGCAAAGGCCTGGATAACGAGCAGGGTAAGCAGGATGATATCGACAAGGCTATCAATCATCACGGCGTTCCCAGGGTTTGACACCACCGAGCATCGCTGCATTGGCCAGTGAATGCGATGCAGTAGGGCTGGTGAAAAAGATAAACGCGAAAATCAGGAATAATTTAAAACTGGCCAGTGTCAGCCCGGCCTGCAAACCAAGGCCAAGCAGGAACAGTGCCGCGCACAGCGTATCAGTTGTACCGGCGGCATGCAGACGGGTGTAAAAATCCGGGAAGCGGTGCATTCCGATGCCACCCACGATACCGAGTAGTCCACCAAGGCTCAGGCATATCCAGCTCAGGACATCGATCATGACTGGTCCTCCTGCTTAACGGTACTGCCATCGGTATAGAAATTTCCCTGCTCAATGAGTTTGAGTACAGCTACGACACCGATGAAGTTGATCAACGCATAAACGAGGGCAATGTCGAGCAGATCATGGCGCCCGGTAACAAAGGCGAATACAGCGATGAGCAAAATGGTTTTTGTACCAATCATATTCATCGCGGCTATCCGATCATAGACCGTCGGGCCGAGCATGGCACGTGCCAGTGCCAACAAGATGGTGATGAGTATTGCCACGATCGCTACCGCATACATCATGAGGCGATGTCCTCTTTGTCAGGCACTGCACTAGCCATTTCGCCGGTCTCTAAATCTGCGGCGGCGTCAGCATCAAGTGCATGTATCCGTAGCTCGTCGCCTTTCAAATCGACAGTCACTGTACCGGGCGTCAGGGTAATCGAATTTGCGTAAATTACTTTACCCAGTATGGTTTGTTGTGGAACTGGTAGCGTAAATACCTTGGGTTTGACGCGTGAGGGGCGCAGGATACTTTTTATTACATTGATATTCGCGAGGACGATCTCTTTACCCAGGTAGGCGTAATAGCTGAACAGGCGCAGGCTCAGGTGAAACGGGTAACTTTCATGGTCAATCAGTTTCATGCGGTGGGAGAGGTAGACACTGAGCAGGCTCGAGGCAATACCCAGACCGATGAGGAGGCCTCCGGTATGACCCGAAAGCATAAACCAGAACAGGAAAATAAGACTCCCTGTGATTATTATTCTCATTAAAACTGCGTCCCAGTACGCCTGCCCAACCCAACAGCAGGCACTGAGTATAGCAACCCCCTAAATAGATAAAAAGAAATTCCGGTGCAGGACAAGGGGATTGATGCTTGACTGAAGAGTGGGCGGTTTGTCCTGAATAAACAGCCAGGTTGGACAATAAGCAACTTAATTGCTTGCGCCGCTAACATACTGAATAAAAACAAAATAATATCTTGCAGGGATGACATCATGCTGCAAAGTTATCACGCAGTCCCGCGTTTAATTTAAGCGGGACTCTAGGACTTAGGCATCGATATTGATACCAATAAAATAATTAAACGAATGGCAATGTCTCGATTAGAAATTCGCCGCGCTGTGATTCCAGGGATACGACCAGTGTTATGGAAAGAAACGTCGCCAGCAGACTGTACATGAGTACTTTGAATTTATGTGTAATGTTATTCATTAGTCACTCCTTTGTCTTTACAAGTAAACAAAAACAACCATTCAGGATGCAGTCATCTTGACTGCTGAATCCGTCCACGCGACACGCGGATGGATAACTTCATGATCAATGACGAGCTCCATCTGTAACTTTTCCATGATTTCATACAGTGAATAGTCTTCTGAAAATGATTCTTCCAGGTGCTCACTATGGAACCTGTTAAGGAAAAGAATGTTCGGCAACACACCGTGTTCTTGTTCAAAATTCCTGACAATTCGGTAAATATGGCCCAGCATAATATTGTTCCTCCATGACAGCTTCATTGTCTAATAAATATACAGCAGGATTTATACCAACTTTATATTTACCTTTTATTACAGTTATTTAACAAAACAGTGATAATGGAACAGGCCAAGTATTGCACCAGGTTGAAGTGCATACGCCCATATATGCACAAAAATTGTACACATGTGGCGAGTAAAGGGGAGCAGGCAGCTGGGCGTATCTGTAGCAGTGGCTTTGGCAAGCCTTCTGGCAGGGGACAGGGTATAATCGACTGAGTTGCAAAAGAATGATAATAAAACATAAATGAGCACCCCTGACACGATACGCCAACGCGCAGCAGAGCTACACGAGCAGCTCAATTACCACAACCACCGATATTACGTGCTCGATGCACCCGAGATCCCGGATATCGAGTACGACATGATGCTGCGTGAACTGCAGCAGATCGAGGCCGACTACCCGGCATTATGCAAACCCGATTCACCGACCCAACGTGTTGGCGCCGCGCCACTGAAGCATTTTGACGAGGTTAAACACGAAGCACCGATGCTGTCGCTTGGTAACGTGTTTTCTGAAGACGAACTGCTGGATTTTGACAGGCGTTGCCGCGAAGGACTCGATGCTGACAGCATTGAATATGTTGCTGAGCCCAAGCTCGATGGCCTGGCGATAAGCGTTTTATACAGGGACGGTGTACTTGAACGTGCCGCCACCCGTGGTGATGGCACGACCGGGGAAGATGTCACGGCAAATGTAAAAACCATAGGCGCCATCCCGCTGCGCCTGACCGGTGACAATGTGCCTGAGGTTATCGAGGTCAGGGGCGAGATCTATATGCCGCTCGACGGTTTTGCGAGGCTTAATGCACGACAGCGCGAGAAGGGTGAGAAGACCTTTGCGAACCCGCGTAATGCGGCAGCCGGTTCACTAAGATTGCTGGATTCAACGATTACCGCACAACGACCACTGACCATGTACTGCTATGCAGTGGGTGCGTGTACTGAGGGGGCATTAGCAACTACGCATGCCCAGGTACTTGAACAGTTACGCGATTGGGGGCTACGTGTATCCCATGAGCATGCAGTCGTACAGGGTGCGAAGGGCTGTCAGGATTATTACGAGCAATTACTCAAACGACGCGATAGTTTGCCGTACGAGATTGACGGCATTGTCTACAAGGTCAACCGCTTTGACCAGCAACAGACACTCGGCTTTGTTTCACGTGCGCCGCGCTGGGCCACGGCACACAAGTTCCCGGCCCAGGAAAAAACCACGACCCTGCTTGCAATTGATATACAGGTGGGCCGCACCGGGGCGCTGACGCCAGTTGCACGTCTGGAACCGGTCGAGGTCGGTGGTGTCGTGGTCACGAATGCGACCCTTCACAATCAGGATGAAATTGAGCGCAAGGATGTCAGGGTAGGGGATACCGTGAACGTGCGTCGAGCCGGTGATGTTATTCCGGAAGTCGTCAACAGCATCAAGGACAAGCGCAAAAAAGGCGCACGGCGTTTCAAGTATCCGACAAGTTGCCCGGAATGCGGCTCTGAAGTTATGCGGGTTGAAGGTGAAGCTGTCGCACGTTGTTCAGGCGGCCTGTTTTGCCCGGCGCAACGTAAAGAGAGCATCAAGCATTTTGCTTCGCGTCGCGCCATGGATATCGAAGGGCTTGGCGACAAGCTCGTTGAGCAACTTGTTGATGAAAACATGATTGATGATGTTGCGGATCTGTTTGGCCTTAGCGTAGAACAACTCGCCGGCATGGAACGCATGGGTGAAAAATCGGCCAGCAACCTCGTTACAGCACTTGAGAAAAGTAAGGCAACCACATTGCCGCGTTTCATCTATGCGCTCGGTATTCGTGAAGTTGGTGAGGCTACAGCACGCAACCTGGCCAATTACTTTGGCACGCTCGATGCGATTATGGCCGCAAGTAATGAAGAGCTTGAGCAGGTGCCGGATGTTGGGCCGGTTGTCGCACACAATATTGCGACCTTCGATCACCAGGCACATAACCGTGATGTTATCGAAAAACTCATTACCGCGGGTATCCATTGGGAAGATCTGGATACAACGCAACCGGGCGAGCAGCCACTTGAAGGAAAAACGTTTGTCCTGACTGGCACCTTGTCGATGCCGCGTAATGAGGCAAAAGAAAAACTCCAGGCACTGGGTGCAAAGGTCAGTGGTAGTGTGTCGAAAAAGACGAGTTATGTCATCGCCGGTGCCGATGCAGGGTCAAAACTCAACAGGGCAACAGAGCTCGGGGTGACTGTGCTGGATGAGTCTGCCTTACAGTCAATTCTTGACGGTGACTTGTCAGCGCTTGAGTTTTAAATATTCAGCGTCGGTTCTGCAGGCGCGGCCATTTTGCATCCGCACGCGATATATAGCCGCGCATGTTCTGCTTCCAGCGTTCCTGTATAGCAGGGGAGTAATTCAGGTAAAGCTTGCCATCAACAATCGCCCAGGCCCTCGCATCTGTCGGCGCAATTGATCCCTTTGCTGCGGCATAAGCACAGTAGCCGCCATACTGTGGTGCATACTTTTCAGGGTTGGCTTTAAACAACTGTCGGTGCTTGTCGCTATTAAATTGCCAGGTTGCGCCTTGCAATTTAACAGTAATGTCTGGATTGCCCCATACCGGACGACCAAGTGTGAAATAGGCAACGGGATCGTAGCCACTGATCGCAACGCCGTCCTGATTATAGACGGGATCTGCCGCCCAGGCCTGTCCTGAAATCATCAGCATGCCCAGAAATAATGTCCTGAAGATTGAAAGCAACTTCGTGTTCATTATCTTTTTGTCCATTTGTCGATGCTTCTTTCATAACTCATATCGATTAGTTGCTGAGGTAGGCAATGATGTCATCGATTTCATCATCAAGATCTTCCGTATAAACCAGCTTGTAATCGATGCCGGTTTTATCGAGGTAGTTCTGTAGCGTGTTGCTGATTTCTTCATAGGCCTTGTCGGCCGGGTAGTCCAGCTTCTCACGCTGTGCCTGTCTTGCCATCGATTCAAACAGTGCTTCCTTGTCACGGCGATCGAGAACCAGTAACGCAGATATTTCTTTTGGATCAATCTTTTCAAGATCGACGGGCCATACTTTCTGAACCATGCCGGCTTGAGGTGGTGATGTGATCTCATAATAACCGCCGGGATTGCCTTCAACAGGTGTCAAAGCCTCGCTGATAAAGGCCTCGCCATGTACCGGCAAGCCGGCTTTGACACACTGCTGCATAACAAACGACGTACCGCAGCGTGGTCCTTTTGCCGTCACAATCCTCATTTGCTTACACGTACCCAGTGGTTTTTACTTGCTACGCCTAGTTATTACCATAAGACTGAATGTTTATGCCACGCTGTTTAGGGGCAGAGGCAGGGGCCGTCGCCTTCGATGATTCCGGCAAGGTGACAACAGCCTCGCTGCGCAATTTGACCAGGTATTTTTCAATCTGATTACGTTGTAAGACTTGTTTCACCCTGTCTTTGACGTCTTCGTACTTGGGTGGTGGGTTAACGCGCTTGTCATCCAGGTAAAGGATATGCCAGCCAAAACGTGTCTTGATAGGGGTTGTTGCGTGCTGGCCCTTTTTAAGTTTCTCAACAGGTACACGGAACTCTGGTAACAGGTCAAACTCGGATTGCCAACCGAGCAGGCCATCGTCAGTTGCTGACGGGCCCGTGGAGTATTTTTTAACCAGCTTAAAGAAGTCACCGCCGTCCTTGAGGGCAGCCATGACGGTTGTTGCATCATCTGCATTGGTAAGCAGGATATGACGCAACCTGTATTCGGTAAGCGTTAATTCAGACATGCGTGCCTCGTAGTCTTTACGCATCTGCTCTTCAGTTAATGGGTTGTTGATGACATAGTTCTGAAACGCGGCACTGGCAAGAACATTCTTGCGGTGCGTTTCAAGTTCACGCTTGATTTCAGGCTTGTCCGCCAGATTCAGCTTTTCGGCATCCTGGATTGCGAGTTCGTAATTTATGAACTCATCCAGCATGCGTGCTTGAGAAACGTCAGACTTATCTTTGTTTCCAGCATTGCGCTGCGCAATGTAGTCTTTGAAGGCATCCCGGCTTATCGCGCGGCCATTAATCGTTACAACGATATCAGTCGTTGGTTTGGCTGCATCAGCAGCCGGGGCAACAGGGGCCTTGTCAGCCATTTCCTTGTTGGTTTTTTCTGCTTCAGTAGAACCGCCACCACAACCACCAAGCAGGAGTGGAATCAACGCGGCGGCAACAAATATTGAGAAATGTTTCATGAGTCGTTCCTTGTGATATTTTTATTCTGGTGTAGATGCCTTGATACTAAGTGCATGGATATCTGTTTGCATCATGTCGCCCAGTGCTTCATAGACAAGGCGGTGACGCTCAAGCAGTGATTTGCCTGCAAAGGCACTGGCAGTGATATGTACTTCGAAGTGTCCCATTCCTGTTTTTGCACCGGCATGCCCGGCATGTTTATGGCTTTCATCAATAACCTCGACAGACTGTGCGTCGAGGTTATCCGTCAGGAGTTTTTTAATCCTGACTATACGTTCACTGTTATCAATCATGGCAGTACTTTCCTGAAGGGTTTGACCTTGACTTGTGCATAGACCCCGGCAGCAATATAGGGATCGGCGTCTGCCCACGTCTGAGCAGTCTCAAGTGAGTCGAATTCCGCGACGATCAGGCTACCGGTAAAACCGGCAGGGCCGGGATCTTCATTGTCAATTGCAGGGTGGGGGCCGGCAAGCACAAGACGTCCCTCATCGTTAAGTTGTTTAAGGCGTTCGACATGTTGTGGCCGCACGCTAAGGCGTTTTTCGAGACTGTCGGCAACGTCTTCACTGATAATGGCATACAACATTAATCCGATTCCTTCTTCTCGGCTTCATCTTCAGCCACATCAGAATTAACGTATTTTGCGAGGTATAAACTTTGTGCAATCAGGAAGACAAAAGTCGCACCGAGCATGCCAAATGTTTTGAAGTTCACCCAGAAGTCTTCACTGAAATTGAAAACAATATAGAGGTTAACGAAACCCATCAAAACGAAGAACCCGACCCAGAGAAAATTCACTTTTGCCCATACGTCATCGGGCGCTGTGACAGCATGTCCCATCATACGTTTAACAAAATTGTCTTTGCCGATGTAGTGACTTCCCAGGAACGCGAGCGCAAATACCCATTCGAGCACCGTTGTCTTTAGCTGGATGTAGAACGGGTTATCGAGCGCGATGGTAATACCACCAAAGACCGTAATAAGCGCAAGTGTAATCAGGTGCATCTTTTCAAACGCACGGTGTTTAATCCAGTGAATGGTCACCTGTAGGAAGGTCGCACCAATCCCGACCTGGGTGGCAATGATCATGTCATTGTCAAAATACTTATAGGCCGCGAAAAACAGCAGGATCGGGAAAAAATCAAACAGCATTTTCATAATAATTCGGGCGGGGCGGTGTGCCGCTACTCCAGTTACCAATTTGCACCATATTATGCACGAGGCCGGGTGCAAATGTCTGCCCAAAATTCATGTAAATGTGCATTAGTACTCGTCTTTTTTGTGAATACCTATACAATGAGCGCGCATGTTTGATCTCCATTCACATAGTACGGTCTCCGACGGCACACTGACACCCAGTGAGCTTTGCGCCCATGCGCGCAAACAGGATGTCAGCGTCCTCGCATTGACTGATCACGATAGCGTCGATGGTCTCGCCGAAGCACGTCAGGCGGCGCACTCAGAAGGTATCGAACTGGTCAATGGTGCCGAGATCTCGGTGACCTGGAAAGGCCAGACCATCCATATTGTCGGCCTGCATCTAGATCCTGAAAATTCCATATTACGGGAAGGGCTTGCCCGAATTTGTGAATACCGGGCATGGCGTGCCGAAGAAATTGGGCGGCGCCTGGAAAAGAAACGAATTCCCGGGGCATACGAGAGGGCATGCGAGCTGGCGGGAGGCTCTCTTGTCGCACGGACCCATTTTGCCCGTTTTCTTATCGAGGCAGGCTATTGCAGCACCATGAACGAGGTCTTTAAAAAGTACCTTGTCAGGGGCAGACCCGGCTATGTACCGGGTGACTGGGCACCACTGGAAGAGGCCGTTGGCTGGATCCGTGGCGCGGGTGGTATACCGGTTGTCGCACACCCGGCCCGTTACCGGCTGACTGCTACGCGCCTGCGCACACTGCTGGCTGACTTTAAAGAGGCCGGTGGCCTTGCCCTGGAGGTTGTATCAGGCAGTCAAAGCCAGGATGAGTGCAGGAAAATGGCCGTGCACGCACAACGGGCGGATCTGCTGGCCTCTCAAGGCAGCGATTACCATGGCCCGGGCAACCAGTGGATTGAGCTGGGGCGCCTGTACCAGATGCCAGAGGGCTGTGTACCTGTCTGGGAAAGCGAGCACTGGGCTGCAGCGTCAGGCAATGGTCAATGAGCCAGTTTTTCCAGATCCACCCGGATAACCCCCAACCAAGATTAATCAACCGCGCCGTTGAGATTTTGCAGCAGGGCGGGGTGATCGCCTACCCGACAGATTCAAGCTATGCATTGGGTTGCCACATCGACGACAAGGCCGCGATGGAGCGGCTTGCCCGTATACGACAGGTCTCGAACAGGCATAACTTTACCCTGATGTGTCGCGATCTGTCCGAAATTGCCAGTTACGCAAAGGTGGGTAACCAGGAATACCGGTTAGTGAAATCGCTCACGCCGGGCCCCTTTACGTTCATATTGAAGGCGAGTCGTGAAGTACCACGCCGATTGCAAAATCCGAAGCGGAAAACCATTGGCCTGCGTGTCCCGGAGAACCGTATTGCCCTTGCCTTGCTCGAGGAACTGAATGAACCCATCATGAGTTCGACCCTGATCCTGCCGGGTCAGGAATTCCCGATGACTGATGCCGAGGAAATCCGCGAACAACTCGAACATTTTGTCGACCTGGTCATTGACGGTGGTCACTGTGTTAATGAACCGACAACTGTCATCGATCTGAGTGATAGCACGGTTGAAATAACACGCCAGGGAAGAGGTGTTTACACGAATGCGAATTAACATTAGAAATATATAATAACTAATTGTTTATTATATATATTAAATACAGTAGTTAGAGATCGCTTTAACCACCCCGGAATACATAAATATTCTGGAAAACAGGGTATAATCACCCACCTGAAGTGATTCAGGCGTAACTAATAATCGGTACTCACCCGCCAGGCGGGCTTATTGGGAGGTATTTTGAGTTCTATCCCCGGTCATCAAGACCGCGTGCTGTCCGGCATGCGGCCAACAGGTCAACTTCATCTCGGTCACTACCATGGTGTACTCAAGAACTGGATCAAGTTACAGCACGAATATGAGTGCTTCTTCTTCGTCGCTGACTGGCACGCACTGACGACACATTATGAAGATCCCTCCGTTATCTCTGAAAGCGTCTGGGATATGGTCATCGACTGGCTTGCCGCGGGCATTAACCCGGGCAGTGCTACCCTGTTTATCCAGTCACGCGTCCCGGAACATGCCGAATTACACATGCTGTTGTCCATGATGACACCGCTTGGCTGGCTTGAACGTGTACCCAGCTACAAGGATCAACAACTCAAACTGAAGGAAAAGGACCTTGCCACGTATGGCTTCCTTGGGTATCCGTTATTACAGAGTGCCGATATCCTGATCTACAAGGCTGGACAGGTACCGGTCGGTGAAGACCAGGTCGCCCACGTTGAACTGACACGTGAAGTAGCCCGGCGCTTTAACCACCTGTATGGCCGAGAACCTGATTTCGAGGAAAAGGCCCAAGCTGCAGCAAAGAAGATGGGCAAGAAGAACGCCAAGCTCTATCGTGAACTGCGCCGGCGTTACCAGGAAGAGGGTGATCGCGAGGCCATTGAAACAGCCCGTGCCCTGCTTGAGGAACAACAGAATATTACACTGGGTGATCGTGAGCGTTTGTTTGGTTACCTCGAAGGTGTTGGCAAGATTATATTGCCTGAACCGGAGTCATTGCTGACACCGACATCGAAGATGCCGGGCTTGGATGGGCAGAAGATGTCCAAGTCGTACAACAATACGATTGCCCTGCGCGAAGACCCGGAACAGGTCAATCAGAAGATCCGCACCATGCCGACTGACCCGGCGCGCGTACGCCGTACCGATCCGGGCGATCCTGCAAAATGCCCGGTGTGGGAACTGCACGAAGTCTACAGCAATGAATCTGTACAAGCTGAAATTCAGGAAGGCTGTAAATCGGCTGGTATCGGTTGCCTGGATTGCAAACAGCACATCATCGATGCAGTGATAGAAGAACAGGCTCCCATTCATGAGCGGGCACAGGAGTTTATCGCCAACCCGGATATGGTTCGTAGTATCATCAATGAAGGTTGTGACAAGGCACGTGATGTCGCACGACTAACGATTGAAGAAGTCCGTCAGGTCATGGGGCTCGCATACAAATAAGCTAATGAATAATGACTGAAGCTGAGACAAACATCGCCGAACAAGTGGACATGGCTGACGCAGAACAGGCACAGCATGAGGAAAACCATGCGCCGCAACAGGCTGAAATGCCGTTCGCCATCGTTCAGGGTGAGAAGGTTACTCAACTCCCACAGGATCTGTACATACCTCCGCATGCACTTGAGGTCTTCCTCGATGCATTTGAAGGCCCACTCGATCTGTTGTTGTACCTGATCCGCAGACAGAACCTCGATGTGCTCGATATACCGATTGCCGAGATCACCAAGCAATATATGGAGTATGTCGAGATCATGAAGGAGATGCAGCTGGAACTTGCTGCGGAATACCTCGTCATGGCGGCCATGCTCGCTGAGATCAAGTCGCGCATGTTGTTACCGCGTCGCGAAGAAGAAGCCGATGGTGAAGAAGATCCACGTGCTGAGCTTGTCCGACGTCTGCAGGAGTATGAACGTTACAAGCAGGCTGCTGAGAACATCGATGAAATACCGCGCATGAATCGCGATACGTACGAGGTTGAAATCAATACACCTGAGGTTGCCATTGTACGCAAGGCACCTGATGTGGAATTACAGGATGTGCTGTTTGCATTCCGCGAAGTATTGAAACGTGCCGAAATGTTCCAGCATCACCACGTTGCGATGGAACCACTCTCGGTACGAGAACGTATGTCAAATGTGTTAACCCAGGTCAAAGCAGATGCCTTTACCGATTTTTCCGCACTGTTTACTCCTGAGGAAGGTCGTTCAGGTGTTGTTGTTACACTGCTGGCCATTCTTGAGTTGTTAAAAGCAACCCTGATCGAAATGGTGCAAAATGAACCGTTTGGTCCGATATATGTGAAGTCTGCTTCATCCGACGAAAAACACGAATTACCTGAAACCACACTGGATACAGAAAGCGATGAATCCTGATATTGTCAAAAAAGTTGTTGAAGCGGCGTTGCTCGCAGCAGGTCAGGCATTAAGCCTCGACAAGTTGATGCATTTGTTTGCAGCCGGCGACTTTCAGCCTGAAAAAAGCGATATCCGCGAGGCACTGAAAGCGATTGATGAAGACTGTAAAGACCGCGGCATTGAGTTGCGTGAGGTCGCAAGTGGCTTTCGTTTGCAGGTGCGTGAAGATATGGCGCCGTGGGTATCACGCCTGTGGGAAGAAAAACCGCAACGCTATACGCGTGCACTACTGGAAACACTGGCACTTATTGCCTACCGTCAGCCTGTGACGCGTGGTGAGATTGAAGATGTCCGTGGTGTTGCTGTTAGCAGTAATATTATCAAGACACTCACCGAACGTGACTGGATCCGTGTTGTCGGGCATCGTGATGTACCGGGCAAACCTGCCATGTATGGTACGACCAAGCAATTCCTTGATTATTTCAGCCTCAAATCACTTGATGACCTGCCATCACTTGCCGAGTTGCGTGATTTCGAAAGTATTAATGCAGAACTCGACCTGCAACTGCCCGGTATGGAAGTACCAGCCACGGAACCAGGTGAACAGCAGGGTAGTGAAGAATCAGAATCCACCCCGACCACCTCAGTGACGACTGAACAAGAAGCAACTTCCGGGGAAGAAGAAACTGTTGCAGCTGCAGCGGATGAAACTGCAGAGACTGACCCTGATCAGGATGAGCAAGACCCGGAACAGGACGAGGCTGTTTCCAACTAATATTTCCCACCTTGCGTTGGTGAACAATGAGCGAAAAACTGCATAAAATTCTGGCTCGTAACGGCTATGGTTCACGCCGCGAGATGGAAGGCTGGATTGAGGCGGGACGCTTGTCAATCAATGGCCGGACAGCAAAGACAGCTGACCGTGTTACAGAAGATGACAAAATCAGTCTTGATGGGAATGCCATTACGCTCAAATTTGAAGCCGCTTCACAACGCGTTCTTATCTATAACAAGCCTGAAGGTGTGATTTGCACCCGCAACGATCCGGAAGGTCGTCCAGACGTTTTCAAAGCACTGCCAAAGCTGCAAGGTTCACGCTGGATTATCGTCGGGCGTCTTGATCTGAATACTTCCGGCCTGTTGCTGTTTACCACTGATGGTGACCTTGCCAATACACTTATGCATCCATCCAGCGAGATCATAAGGGAATATGCAGTGCGTGTACTGGGTGAAGTTGACGGTGCGATACTGGAGAACCTGCAAAAGGGTGTTGAGCTGGAAGATGGTAAAGCACATTTCGACAGCATTGTTGATGCCGGGGGAAAAGGGGCCAATCACTGGTATCACGTCACCCTCAAGGAAGGCAGGAAGCGTGAAGTTCGACGTCTGTGGGAATCACAGGGATTGCGTGTCAGCCGTTTGAAACGTATTCGCTTTGGTCCATTGAGTCTGCCAACAAAATTGCGAACCGGTACGTTCCGGGATCTGGACCAGGCCGAGATGAACGTTCTTTATTCTGCCATTGGCAAAAAGGCCCCGGCCGTAACAAAACAGGCAAAACCCAAAACTGACAAGCGACATTCCGGACCTTACAGGCGTCGTCGCAAGAAATAGTCAGGATGGGAGACTACAAGGGCATTTATAACCGGCTCTTTAGTGAATATGGCCCCCAGTCCTGGTGGCCGGGGGATACACCTTTCGAAGTAATGATCGGCGCTATCCTGACGCAGAATACAGCCTGGTTGAATGTGGAACGCGCCATTACGAACCTGAAAAATGCGCGGCTACTCTCTGCCCAAGACTTACGTGATACAACACGAGAAGAACTTGCAGTCCTGATAAAACCATCTGGCTACTTTAATGTTAAAGCCGATCGCCTGCTTGAATTCGTTCATTGGTATTGTCAGCAAGGACAATATGAATCACTCAAGAAATTACACACTGCGCAACTACGCCAGGGTCTGTTATCTGTAAAAGGGATTGGACCGGAAACCGCTGATGATATTTTGTTGTATGCCTTTAACAGGAAGGTGTTTGTCATCGATGCCTACACGAGGCGAATCTTTTCCCGGCTGGGGTATGTAGATAAAGCTATTACGTATGAGCCGCTTCGAAAGGTTTTTGAGGAAAACCTGGCAGACGACAACACCCAGGTATTTAATGAATACCATGCGCTTATCGTCAGGCATGGCAAGGACATATGTAAAACGCAGCCAAGGTGCCCGGAATGTTGTCTTGAGGTAATCTGTCCGAAACTGGGGCTGGCAAACAGCTAGCCGGCTTTCTTGTGTCCGTCGTCCTGGGAGCGATTTGTATGACGGATGTGAGCAACAAAAGGCTTCAGATCGTTTGCAATCTCGATGTCATTACCGAGCAGAACAACGGTCTTTGGATTTACATCCTGCATGGCGGCCATTTTCTTCAGTAGTTCGATATTTTCCCTTTCAGTGGCGTGTTCATGAAAGTCACTTAACAGGAAAATGCCAAAGTGGGCGATATCATTGATTGTTTTCAACAATTGCCGTGGCTTCTGAGTATTCGGAATGAGAATGTGGTTGGCATCCATTCGATACATGCCGGATTCAGGTAACCAGTGATAGATGGCCTTGGTGCTGATCAGGGCAAAATTTCTGAATAATTCAACAATGTGCACACTTTGCGTGGTATCAAAGTACACAACAGGGTAATTCTGATCGGTCAGCTGATTAAGACGTTCCAGTGCGGCATCCATAGGTGTATCACTCATTTCGACTCTTCCATGAACGAAGTATAGTGACAAATTATTGTCGAAAATGAGAACCAGGTCTAGCTTTTGAAAAAAAGGTTTTTAAGCCTTTGATATTAATGTGTTCTTAATCCTGTACAACCTTGTTTCGACCACAGCCCTTGGCGATATACAGTGCCTTATCGGAACGCTCAAGCAGGACACTCGGCGTATCTCCATCGCGAAGGCTCGCAACACCGATACTGACCGTAAAGCTCAGGCTGGTGTCTTCATAGACGTAGATCATCTCTTCAACGGCTTCACGTACACGTTCAGCCAGCAGCAGAGCACCCTCAGGGTCTGTATTATTCAGGATAATCGTGAATTCTTCACCGCCATAACGGAACAGGATATCTGAACTACGGATGGTTGAATTTACGCGTTCGACCAGAGCTCGCAGCACGTTGTCACCCATATTATGGCCATAATGGTCATTAATCTGTTTGAAGTGATCGACATCCACCATCAGTACTGACAGCGGGTTGGGATCTTCAAGACGTTGTGCCAGCTCGATTTCCTTGCCGAGCATTGCATCCAGGGCAGCCCGGTTCAGCGTGCCGGTAAGCGGGTCACGCATGGCCTGCTGAATTGCAGCCTTATACATCAATGCGTTACGCAGCGGGTAGACCAACAGGCAGAGCAGTTCCTCGATTCGGTTCAGCTCTGTCTCGGTAAAGCGCTTCTTGCGGAAAAAACTCAGCTTGCCGAGTGATTCATCGGCGACCATGAGTTTATAGTTACATGAGTGGCTTGCCGGGCGATCTCCAATAAGGAGCTCGATCTCGGAGTTCTCATTTACATATTGAAGCTGCTGAAACTCAAGCTCAGTTACAGTTTCCTCAGCGAAACAGCGGATAATTGTGCTGATATCCAGAGAGGTCTGTAACTTGCGATTCAGTTCCCACTCAGTCGTATGCTGGCGAGATTTGACACCTGTTTTACCAATCAGGGTCACATTCGGCAGGTTACTCTCAAGTAAGAGAGTATCCAGGACTTTTGCTTCTGTTTGTTGTAAACGTGCCATTATTCTCTAATCCTCGTAAGAATGCTTACGTGTACCAATGCGAATATCGTGCCAGCTATTTGAAAAATTATAATTGCATTAAATACAGTGTGTTAGAGGGTATTGGTGAAATCGATCCGGAAATATGACGTAATTTTGACAGGGCAGAAACATGCCGTGCGGCTATTTATTGCCGATTTAGATGCCGCCAGTGATGTTTTTAAGCTTGTGTTGGACCAGCAAAGGCCTCGACAAGCTGTCCGTTTAGCGCCTTGCTGTCTGCACCCATCATATATAGGTATGCAGAAGCAACATCGGCAGGGGTCCGAAGGGTAGAGGGGTCTTCAGCCGGGTAGGCAAGGTTACGCAAGCGTGAGCGAACTGGCCCTGGATCAATTGCGTTGACGCGGATGTGGGTATTATTTTCCAGCTCATCGGCAAGAATGAGCATAAAGGCATCAAGTCCCTGCTTGGATACCCCGTACGCCCCCCAGTACGCAGACGTTTTTTCATATTCATTGGTAGAACTGAACAGGATAGCGGCATCATCCGACTGGCGCAGCAGGGGCAGGCAGGCCTGGGTGATCTGGATAGGTGCCTGCAGGTTGACCTTCAGCACACGTTGCAACAAATCTTCCGGGTAATGGTCAATCGGCGTCAAAGCACCAAGTTCGGCAGCATTGTGCAGTATGCCATCAAGTCGCCCCAGTTCTTGCGCAATACCACCGGCAAGACCATTAAACTCTTCACTGCCAGCTGTAGACAGGTCAAGTGGGAAAATGACCGGTTCTGTATCGCCAGCGGTGGTAATCTCGTCATATACCGCTTCCAGTTTTTGAACCGTCTTCCCTGTCAGGATGACCGTCGCACCGTATTTCGCGTACTCATTGGCGACAGCACGGCCAATTCCGTCGCCTGCACCGGTGACCAGGATGACCCTGTCCTTCAGTAAGTCAGGAGAAGCTGAATAATTTTCCGGGATAGCGTGTGATGACATATCAGGTCTGGCCGTTGTGCTGCAATGATTGAAGTATTTGTTGCGCACATTGTACACCACTGTGGACGGCAGCTTCGAGTGTAGCCGGGTAGGGGCCGGCCGTGTAGTCACCCGCAAGCCAAAGTCTACGTATATCCGTCTGGTTGGATGGGCGTAGTTGATCGATATCGACACTGGCGCGGAAGGTTGCACGTTTCTCCCTGACGACCAGGTATTCGCTGGCCTCTGGCCAGCCAAAGATTTCGCTGAGTTCGTCACTGACCAGCTGCGCCAGGGTAATCCTGTCAAGACGCATATGTGGCCCGTCAGCACTGATTACCGCGGCAATAAGCCCCGGTTGGCCACAGTGGTGACGGTCAAACAGCCATTGCGCGGTATAGCCGGTTAACCCGGTCATCGCCACGGGTAAATGAATATCATCCGGGTACTGCAGGTATATTGTGCAAATAGGTTCATACTCGATGCTATCCAGGTTTGAACGTGTTTGTTCGAGGAGATCTGAATTATCCAGCAGCCTGGCTGTGCTCGAAACAGAGCCGGCAACAACAACGTGCTCAGCTGTGTGGATATCACCTTCTGCGTCAATGACTGAAAATCCTGAGTCATTATTAACCAGTCGCGTGACCTTTTTGCCGAAGCTTATATTGCCACCGCGTTGGTCGATGTACTGCATTGCCGGGTGTACATATAGTTCTGCCAGGTCAACAGCCGGGATCATCATGTCAGAGTCAGATGCTTTTTTAGTGAAGCCATCTCGTAACACGTTGAGAAAAAGGCTGGCAGACGCAGTGTCGATATGCGTATTCAAGGCAGCAATACATATCGGTTCCCAGAACATGCGAACAAGTTTTTCGGGCTGGTTTCTCAATAATTCTTTGACCGTAATATCCCTCTGGAGTGAAAAGCCTGTTAGCCATAACCTCGTCAGCAGTGACAAGGTTCCCAATTTTTCACGTAATGTGCATTCAGGGATGGTCGCGATTGCCTGGAGCAGGTTAAGCGGGGCGAGCAGGTTCCCATTCTTCATATTGAATGAATCACCGGATTTATCCAGCACGGAAAGGTGCAGAGGCATACGCAGAAAGTTACGTTCAACATTAACACCGCATGTTTTTAATATACGTAGTGTTTCATGGTAAGCGCCGAGCAACAGGTGCTGACCGTTATCTACGCGCAGATTGCCAAACGGAACACACCGCGCACGTCCGCCAAGCTGTTTCGCGGATTCGATAATCTGGACCTGGACATTGTTCCTGAGTAGTTCGACGCCTGTGGCAAGGCCTGCCCATCCGCCACCTACAATAATGACCGGGGTTTTGCTGTCACGATTCATTTTTCAGGTAATATTTATGACGCCGGTTTTCCCTGCGAGACGTGCGCCAGGCGATCCAGAGTTTTTTCAGGGGAGATATACGCACTGGCCTGTTGAAAATATCAAAGCCTGAGCTGGATATTTCTTCAAGCAGGGCATGGTAAATGGCCGACATGATCAGGCCGCTTCGCTGGTTAAAACGATCTTTTTCAGGCAGGTGACTGAATGCGTCCCTGTAACATTGTTCGGCACGCTCGCCCTGAAAACGCAACAGTGCACGTACTGCAGGGCCGTCAATCGAATTCAATAAATCATTCTCAGTGACATTGAAGCGCTCCAGGTCTTTAAGCGGAAGATAAATCCGGCCTCTCGCGGCATCTTCTTTAACATCACGAAGAATATTCGTGAGTTGGAATGCGAGACCGAGTTTTTCAGCATAGACCAGTGTTTCGGCATCAGAATAGCCGAATATTTCAGCCGCGAGCAGGCCGACCACACCTGCCACCCTGTAACAGTAAACAGACAGTTCTTGAAAGTCCCTGTAGCGATTTTTGTCCACATCCATAAGCATCCCCTCAACAATTTCATTGAGGTGTTGCTCTTTAAGATCAAAATGCTCGCAACTGGTTTGTAATGCCAGGCCGACAGGGTGCTGTGGTTGGCCGTGAAAAATGCGATGCACTTCCTCAATCCACCAGTGTAATTTCTGCTGCGCGATCGCCGGTTCCGAGCATTCGTCGACAACATCATCAACCTCGCGGCAGAATGCATACAATGCAGTTATCGCATGGCGCTGCTCACCCGGGAGAAAAAGAAAGCTGTAATAAAAGCTGGAACCACTTTTTGCAGCCTTGTCCTGACAGTATTCTGCGGCGTTCATTTTCCTGAAGGGGTACCTGTATAGCGTTTGCCTGATAAAACACGCAAGCCTGTAATCAGCCAATCGTATAGGGACAGGCGGGGGCGGGCAAACACATTATTCGTTTTCAGCATTTTCTCAGCCACCCGGTGTGCGCCAAGCACTGTAAAACGCAGTTCGAGGCCAAGTCTACCACCAATAATGCCGCACAGGGGAAAGCCCGACAGCAGCATTTGATCTGCGCGGGTGACTTGTTCGTGCATAAAGGTAGCGACCCGGTCGGTCGGAGTGTCAGTGAAAATATCCTGCTCGTGTATGCCGGACTGTTGCATTTCATCAAGGGCAAGATAAACCCTGTCGTTTTCGATAAAGTCCTGCCTGATATCCTGGTGAAAATTAATCAACTGAAGGGCCGTACAGATGGCGTCGCTGTATATACGGTTTTGTTCTGAGTCCTTGTTAACAAGTTGCAACAGGAGCCGACCGACCGGGTTGGCTGAATAACGACAATACTCAAGAACCTCAGGGTAGCTTGTATAGCGTTTTTTGCTGACATCCTGCTTGAATGCCGTTAACAAATCATTCAACAGCCCTGTATCAAGGTTGAATTGCACACAACTGTCAGACAGTGCAATAAATACAGGGTCATCACTATCTGCCTGTGTGCCCATGGTACGAAGTTTTTGCGTATAGCTATCGAGCAGGGCGAGCCGCTCGGCAGCCGGTTTATCACCTTCGTCTGCAAAATCATCCGCGGTTCGTGCAAAGGCGTATATCGCGCTTATGGGTTTGCGCAGCCTGGTTGGCAGCAACCATGAGGCAACAGGAAAGTTTTCATAGTGACGACGTGCAGTATCCTGGCAATACTTGTAGGCATCTGTGGTTGCGACAGAACTCATAATCGAATAGCCTGCATTGAAAATATATCAGGTTGATTAAATGAAAACATTGCGTGGAATTATTATCGGATTGGTTGTCGGTGCTGTTGCCGGCTTATGGGCGGGTTTTAACGCGGGACGCGATGCGCCATTAACCGCTAATCCGTTCCAGGAATACGGCATCGCAGACAGACTTGAAACAGATGCTGGCGAATTGTATGACAAGCTCAAAAAAGACATAAGCAAATAAATTGTGCCTTAATCTTCATCTGCCTGGTGTCGACCGGATAATTCGCGTGTCGTTTTTTCTACAGGCTCCATTTCCTTGATTTCTTTTTTGGCGCTGATTCCCATCTCGGTAAAACGTTTGGCACTCGGCAGCACGCGGCTATCAAATGAACCAATCGCCTTGTTAAAGTGTTCAACACTGCTGCCCAGGCTATTGCCGATATTCCGCAGATGACCGCTGAAAGCTGACAGCCTTTCATACAGGGTGGCGCCGGTTTCACGGATCTTGTCAGCATTTTCCGCAAGCACTTCCTGGCGCCAGCCAAACGCGACTGCACGCAGCAGGGCAACAAAACTGCTCGGTGTCGCAAGTACAATATGTTGGCTCATTGCATCCTCAAGCAAGTCCGGGTCACGCTCTAGTGCAGCGCTAAGGAACTGGTCACCGGGGATGAACAACACCACGAAGTCAGGCGCATCCTTGAACTGGCTCCAGTATGATTTTGCCGACAATTCCCGGATACGCTCACGCACCTTCTGGGTATGACGCTTCAGGTGTTCTTCACGTTGACTGTCATCATTGGCTTCAATTGCACTGAGGTAGGCATCAAGCGGGGTTTTTACGTCCACGACGATCTCTCGTTGTCCCGGCATGCGTATTATCATGTCAGGTCGGAATCGTCCTTCTTCAGTCTCGATGTTTTCCTGCTCATAGAAATCACAATGCTTGACCATGCCTGCAAGCTCGGCAAGACGTTTCAGGGTGATTTCACCCCATTGACCGCGCACTTCGGGTCGCCGCAAGGCCTGTACAAGGTTACGAGTCTCTGACTGTAGTTGCGTGTGACTTTGAGCCATCAGCTCCAGGTGCTGCTGAAGTGAACCATAGGCCTGCTTGCGATCGTTTTCCATAGCACGGATTTGTTGTTCGGTTTTGTCGAGTGCTTCCCGGATAGGCTTGACCATATCGGCGATCGACTGCTCTTTCTTTTCCAGTTCCGAGTGTGCAGAGACCTGAAATTGTTTAAGGTTTTGCTGCGCAAGCTTGAGAAATTCGTCGCTATTATGTTTCAGTGCCTGGCTGGCCAGGGAAGAAAATGACTCGTTAAGCTGCTCTCGAGCACTTTCCAGCGCTTCGACCTTTTCCGTATGTGATGTTCTTTCATGCTCCAGAGTCGTACGTAGTTCCGCATTCATTTCACTAAGCCGGGTGATTTTTGCCTGGTGGCGGATATAGGCAAACAGGTAGCCCGTTATACAGCCTATAATAATGGCCAGTACTGATATAAGTATCGTCGTTGTCACTATGTTAAGTCCTGGTTTATGTTAGTGCAGCAGATACTTGCGCCATAACTTTGTCAGCCGGGCATGGTTTATCTACCCGTGAGAAAAACCCGCCATTTTCTACAAGCTGCATAATTTCCGTATTCCCCGGAGCGGACAATGCAATCACTGGGACCTCTTTGAGGTGTGGCATGGCGCGTAGGGCACCATACAGACTTGGCCCATCCATGGTTGCCATTTCAGTATCCATCAGGATCAGGCATGGGTGATGTGTCCTTGCCGTATCCAGTGCGGACTGTGCATCGCAGACGGTAATAACCCGGTATTGTTTTTGTCCAGCAAGCACTTGATTCATAGCCCTCATGTCGCCAGTATCTTCATGAATACATAAAATTGCCGGCCGGGTATTTTCAAGTTCTTCCTGGGCCGTCTTGTCATTATATTTTCGGATCGTAAACCAGAATGTTGCGCCTTCCTTGTCATTGTTAAAGGCACCGATTTCCCCTTGCATTAATTCAACAAGACGCTGACTGATTGCGAGACCTATGCCGATCCCCTTGACTGACGAGCCCTCCATGCCAAGCCTGCTGAAGGGTGTAAACAACTGCGACATGTTTTCTTCTGAAAAACCACAGCCTGTATCGATGACAGACAGTTTAACCATGTCATTATCGCTTTCAAACAGAAGTTCAATATCACCTTCATCACGGTTGTATTTGATTGCATTCGACAGGAAATTTACGATTACTTGTTGAAGCCGGGTGGGATCAGCATAAACATAACAGGGCGAATCAGAGTTTACAGCACTCTTTATCTTTATATCCCTGTCAGCAGCTGACTGACTATTCATTTTCACCGACTGTTTAACAATCGCGTTAAGCGATATTTTCTTCGGCTGCAGTAACAACCGGCCAGATTCGATCCTCGACATATCGAGTATGTCATTAATCAAGGCAAGCAAGTGCCAGCCCGAGTTGAGTATTTGAGAGACACTTTCCTGCTGCTGTTCAGACAGACGTTTATCCGGATCCATCTCAAGCAACTGTGCAAAACCAAGCATGGAATTTAACGGCGTGCGTAATTCGTGACTAATTTTCGAAACAAATTCGGTCTTCGTGCGATTTGCTTCCTCGGCATTTTCTTTAGCGATACTGAGCTTATCAATTGTGCGTTGAAGTGACTCCTGTGCCTTCTTCAAATGTCGTGTGCGGATAATGCGCGCTTTGACCGCCTGGATTAAATAATCGTGCGTAACAGGTTTGACGAGAAAGTCATCGCCACCAAGGTTCATGGCTGCAATTTTCTTGTAGACACGTTGTTCCGAGGTCAGAAAGACGATCGGCATTGTGTCATAGCGCGGCATTTGCCTGAGTATTGCCGCAGCCTCAAGCCCTGAACACTCGGGCATATTAATGTCCATCAACACGAGTTCAGGCTTGAAGACATCTATCACCTCAAGCGTCCGCATCGGATCAGTCAGTGTCTCAACCTGCATGCCTCTTGAACGAAGCATCACCGCATGCGCATCAGCCTGCAGCGCTTCATCATCAACGATAAGCACACGATAGGCGCTGTGCTGTTCGGATACACATATCCCCTTTACGACCGATGCTATTTCTTCAGGGTCGAAAGGTGCTTCAAGGTATTCTGCAGAACCGGTACGGTAGGCATGTAACCTGGATTGCATATCGCCATTATCTGACAGGTAGACAACCGGAATGTTGATACCGTTCTCACGTAATGTTGTGATCGCCTCCACGCCTGCCAGTTCACCCTCAGGGAACTCCATATTTGTGACTATAACTTGTGGTTTGAATTCATTCGCTATAGCCAGCAGCTTCGCAGGAGAGTCCAGCGTACGCGTTTCATGTAACTCATCACCGAGATGTTCGGCAAGTTGCTGAGCCATCTCGGTGTCAGAGACAATTATGAGTATCTTGTTACAGAGAGGGGCTTGCTGTGAATTGTTTGTAACATCACCATCATCATCTGCCACCTGGTCTCCAGACTGCAGTACTCGAATCTGGTCGAGTATCTCTTCCAAATATAGAGAAGTCTCGTGAACGTAGTCGGGCGATAACTCATCAATATTATCAAGTACCACACCAAGGTATTGATCGAGTTTGCGTGCACTGTCTGAAAGGGTTGTAAAGCCAAATGTACCGGCCGTGCCGCACATGCTGTGAACGAGAATTCGTAGAGACGAGATAGAATCATGTGTCCAGCCGTTTTTCCTGATTCCATCCCATGCTACATTTAAATCCCCGACCTTGTCATCAAGCTGAGAGACAAAGACATTTTTCAGGTCTTCAAGGCTTTTTTTCAGAATTTCTTCAGGGCTAGACATATTGCCAGGTTATTGACTCTTTCCGCTTCAAGTAGACTGAAATACTATACTACAGCATCATTTTTACGCGTACTGTAAATTGTTATTCACCCACTTTAAAATATCAGCAGGATGTTTAACCATACCGGTTGCGCCCCAATTCCCCGGTTCATCTTCATCGCCAATGTACCCAAACAGGGCAACAAGCGTTGGCATGGCAGCATTATTACCTGCTTCAATGTCACGCGCAGCATCGCCAATGTAGACGCTTTCTTTTTCACTGCAACCGATAAGCCTGCAGGCATGTTGTAACGGGGCGGGGTGAGGTTTGCGTTCTTCCAGGGTGTCACCACTGATAATGCAAGCGCAACGCTCCTGTAACCCCATTTGTTGTACAAGCGGATCTGTTAACCAGGCGGGCTTGTTTGTCACAACTCCCCACTTTATGCCGCTATTATCGAGTTCATCCAGTACTTCTGCCATGCCCGGGAACAGGCGAGTGTGCACGGCGATATTTTCGCTGTAGTAATCCAGAAGTTGCTGTTTATAAGTATCAAAGTCAGGGTGGTCAGCCTCAATACCAAAGCCTTTCTTGACCAGCACAAGTCCGCCGTGTGAAACCCAGGGGCGTATTGTTTCATAAGCAAGTGCCTCACGGCCTTGCCTGACCAGGACATGGTTTAAAGCAGCAGCCAGATCCGGTGCGGTATCAAGCAGTGTGCCATCCAGATCAAAAAGAACGCTACGTAGTGTAATACTGTCAGCCATTAATTTTTTTAGTCTGCGCTGCAACTCACGATGTAATTCACGTCAACATCCTTGCCGAGTGAATACTGCCGGGTCAGTGGGTTATAGCTCATACCGATAATGTCATCGAAATACAGACCGGCTGAACGCGCCCAGGCTTCCATCTCTGATGGGCGAATGAACTTGGCATAGTCATGCGTACCACGGGGTAACATCTGCAGGATGTATTCAGCACCGACAATGGCAAACATGTAGGCCTTCATATTTCGGTTGATGGTAGAAAAGAATACTTTGCCACCGGGTTTGACAAGGCGGGCACAGGCCGCGATCACCGAGGCAGGCTCTGGAACATGCTCGAGCATTTCCATGCAGGTAACAACATCAAACTGGCCAGGCATTTCTTCAGCAAGCGCTTCAGCCGTGCTGTGGCGATAATCGACTTCCACACCGGTCTCAAGCTGATGCAGGCGGGCAACAGAAAGGGGTGTTTCACCCATATCGATACCTGTCACTTTTGCACCTGCAACGGCCATGCTCTCGGCAAGGATCCCACCGCCGCAGCCAACATCAACGACCTGTTTCCCGGCAAGTCCACCACACATGCGATCAATATAGCCAAGACGCAACGGGTTTATCTCGTGCAGAGGTTTGAATTCGCTTTGTGGGTCCCACCAGCGATGTGCAAGTTCTTCAAATTTTGCGACTTCTGCCGCATCGACATTAGCGTGTTGCATAATTGTTATCCAAAATCATAATGCTTTTCGACGGCTTCGCGGATTTCCCAGGTACAGGACAGTCCGGCCGGAAATGTCACCAGGTCACCTTCCTGGATATGTACCGGTTCACCACCATCAGGGGTCACAATAACGTCACCCTCGAGCAGGTAACACTTTTCCTGCCTGTCGTAGGACCAGGGAAATGTTGAAACTTCCTTGCTCCATATTGGCCAGTCAAAGACACCTATCACATCAAGTTTGGCCGGTGACGGGTTATGTTCGATCGTTATTTCCAGTGACATATTTGTATCCTGATCTGTTGCCGGCGCCTGTACGGTCCGTATTTTGTTCTATTATATATGAAGCGTGTTGGCTTGAGTGCTTGTGATCCGTATAAACATAAGTGATAGTAGGCAGATGAGAAGAATAACTAACCTGTTCACCCTCTTATTTACAGCTTCTGTGTTACTGGTTGCCTGCGATAATGCCCAGCCACCTGCACAGTCAGCCCCTGTACCCGTTGTTAATAAAGATGGCCCACGGTATGTTGCTGATATTTCAGTACATTCTGTTGCTGATATGCGTAGCATCCTGAACCGTGCAGACAGGCTTGTCAACATGCCCCGTGCCTCTGATCAGCCTGCCAATATCGCTTTGATCCTGCATGGCCCGGAAATAGACTTTTTTAACATCGATAATTATCACCGCTACCGCTCACTCGTTGACCAGGCCGCGCGCCTCGATGCCTACAATGTCATCGATATCAGGATGTGCGAGACCATGATGAAAGAGCGAGGACTGAGCAAGAGCAAGGTACCCGGTTTTATCGATTTTGTACCGGACGGTGAAGTCGAGGTAAAAAAACTGAAGCAGGACGGTTACGCGATTCTCTAGCGGCTACCCGCAATCCGCTGTTGCCACATCTGCGCTATCTTAAGCAGTGCGGCTTCATCCTTTTCTACCAACGAACTGTTATCGAGCAGGTGTCTGCCGGCAACCCAGACGTGAGTCACGTGTTCACGGCCGGCGGCATAGACAAGCTGTGAAACCGGGTCATAAACGGGTTGTGTTTCGAGGCTATCGAGTTTGATGGCAGTGATATCGGCATATTTACCCACCTCGAGTGAGCCTGTCACAGCATCCAGCCCCAGTGCACGGGCACCGTTTATTGTCGCCATGCGCAGTGCCGTGCCTGCCGCAACAGCGCGTGCATCATTCGCAACAGCCTTGGCAAGCAGGGCAGCGGTACGCATTTCACCGAGCATATCCAGGTCATTATTACTCGCTGCACCATCGGTCCCCAGTGCAACATTTATACCCGCGTCCAGCAATGACTGTACCGGGCAAAAACCACTGGCAAGTTTCAGGTTGGATTCCGGGCAATGCAATACATGACAGCCACGCTGCGCCAGCAGGGCGATCTCATCATCTTCGAGTTGCGTCATGTGTACGGCCATCAGCTGCGGAGACAGGACATCCAGCTTATCGAGACGTTGCATGGGGCGCAGGCCTGTCTGTGCTACTGCCATGTCAATTTCACCGGCAGTTTCGTGGATATGCATGTGCAACGGGATCCCGGTTTCCTGCCCAATACGAACCAGTTCAGTGAGCGGAGCGTCTGAAACCGTATAGGGCGCATGCGGGGCCAGTGCTGTCGAGAGTAACGGTTCATCCTTGATCGCCTCATGAAGTTGCAGGCCCTTGGCAATGTATTCATCCGCATCATTTGCCCATACTGTCGGGAAATCGATCACGATAAGGCCAATACTTGCCCGTATACCCGCATGTTGTGCTTCTTCAGCCACAACATCAGGGAAAAAGTACATATCATTAAAGCAGGTCGTCCCGCTGCGTAGCATCTCGGCGATGGCCAGGCGTGTTCCATCACGTACAAACTCACGACTGACCCATTTCTGCTCAGCTGGCCAGATGTGCTGCTCAAGCCATTGCATCAGGGGCAGGTCATCGGCCAGTCCCCTGAACAGGTTCATCGGTGCATGGGTATGACTGTTAACCAGTCCCGGGATAAGCGCGTGACCTGCCAGTTCATGCACATGATTCGCAGTATATTTTTGTCCTGCTTCAGACCTTGGCAGGAGATCGAGGATCTTGCCTTTATCAATGGCCAGTGAGTGGTTCTCGAGCACCGTGTTTTCATCGTCAACACAGAAAATCCAGTCAGGATGCAAGAGAGAGTCAATAGTGATCATGGTACGACCTGTAACAACGCAATTAGCGAACCAGTATAGGCGAGACCCACCGTTAAAAAAATGCCCGCATGGGGGTGCGGGCAAAAAAGGGAGGGGAGTTACACTTTGGTAACGAACAGCGTTACCTGGTTGTATCTAATGCAGTTTGTATGCCATTGATTGTTCGTATAAATTGATTGCAGAGATTACAATTACCTACATAAACAAGTTAAAGTACTGCCTGGAAGCAGGCTCATCTGCAGTTGACAGGTCATTGACGAAGTCTGCCGATTTTATGGCACAGCGAGGTGGTATTGGTGGGCAGGGAAATAGAGCGTAAGTTTCTGCTGAAAAATTCGAACTGGCAGTCGCAGAGCGGGCCTGGCCACAACTTGCGACAGGGCTATTTCGCGGCGCCCGAAGATGTATCGAGGCAACGCGCCTCGATTCGGGTCCGTACGGATGGCGATAAGGGATATATCAACATAAAGAGCTATGAGCTCGGTGTCAGCCGGCAGGAATTTGAATACCCGATCCCCTTACAGGATGCAGAACACATGCTAGATACCCTGTGTGAACCTCCCCTGATCGAGAAGACCCGCTACCATGTTCATCATGACAAGCACGTGTGGGAAGTTGATGTCTTTCACGGTGATAACGACGGGCTGACAGTCGCCGAGATTGAGCTTGAGCATGAAGACGAGGCCTTCGCCAAACCAAACTGGATCGGCGAAGAGGTGTCGAACGATACTCGGTATTATAATGTCTGTCTTGTCCGCCATCCTTATAAAGACTGGTGACAGGGTGTTCAATCAGGTCAAACTCGTCACAGTACTTGTCTGCCTGCTGGTTTTAACTGCATGCCAGTCTGATACTGCGAGTCCGATAATCCGGTTTGCCCTGCAATCCGAACCCTTGAGTCTTGATCCTCGCATGGCAACAGACGCGAGTAGTGAACGCCTCAACCACCTGATCTATCGTGCACTGGTTAAGTTTGACGATAATTTTCGTCCGGTGCCTGACCTTGCAAACTGGCAACGCCTGTCTCCGACACACTACCGTTTTACCCTTGCTGATACGGGGCGTCTATTTCATAACGATTCCCGTTTGACTGCCCGCGATGTCGCCGCGTGCTACAGCTTTATTCTTGAAGCATCCAGCGCCTCACCGCACCGCGGCAACCTTGCACATATTCAGCGTATTGAAGTGATTGACGACAACACTGTCGATTTTATCCTGCAGCGTCCGGATGTTTTGTTTCCCGGCAGGCTGACCATAGGTATCCCTGCAGCGCAAACTGCTGCGCGGTTTAATCCGGTCGGTAGCGGGCCGTTCAAGGTATATGACAACACACATATGAGTGCGCTCGAGCTGACAAGAGCAGCGGATAACCAGTCCTTTCGGTTCCTGCATGTCCCCAATGCAACGGTACGGGTGCTGAAATTAATCCGTGGTGAAATCGATATACTGCAAAACGATATACCTGCAGAGTTTATCAATTACCTCTCAATACAGCCCGGCATACAGGTTGTCGGTCATCCCGGTTCAACCTTTTCCTACCTCGGTTTTAATATGGACGATCCGGTCACGGGGCAACCAGAACTACGACGCGCCATTGCGTTGTCGATTGACCGCCAGGCACTCATCGATAACCTGCTTGGTGAACGCGCTGTCCTGAGTCATTCACTGTTGCCACCCCAACACTGGGCTAGTCAAAAACAGCTTGACGGTTTTTCATACGAGCCTGACAAGGCGCGCCAAATCCTGAAAGAGATGGGCTATGACGAACAAAATCGCCCACAGCTGACATTTAAAACAACAACTGACAGCCTGCGCCTGCGAATTGCGGCTGCTATTCAGCAGCAACTGGCGCAGGTCGGCATCAATATGGAAATTCGCAGTTATGACTGGGGCACCTTCTACGCTGATATCAAGGCCGGAAATTTCCAGTTATACGGACTGCAGTGGGTCGGTATACGTTCACCTGATATCTACCAGTACGTCTTCCACAGCACATCATTACCACCTTCAGGGGCAAACCGTGGCCGCTACAGGAGTCGTGACGTTGATCAGTGGATTGATAAAATGCTTGCGTCAGGATCACCAGGCGATATCCCCGCAAACCTCGACAAGGTACGCGGCCGGTTACTGGAAGAACTGCCCTATATACCGTTATGGTTTGAAAACCAGGTGTATGCATCTAATACAAACATCAAAAATTACCGCCTGTCACTGGACGGTAATTACGATGCGCTGGTATATGTAACAAAACAGACCAAAGCCACCAGCAAGGTATCCGGTTTATGAGTCAGAAAAAAGTCAGGATAAGCATCGCCAACCAGCAACTTGAACTGCTGGACGGCCATGGCCTGATTTACCAGGCACCGGTCTCAACTGCACGCAATGGCGCAGGTGAGCAGTTCGGCAGTGAATGCACGCCGCGTGGACGTCATACCATCCGGGCAATGATTGGCAAGGGCTGCGAGTCTGGAACTGTGTTTGTTGCACGACGTCCGACAGGGGAAATTCATTCAAAGACATTACAGCAGCAGCAGCCTGATCGGGACTGGATTTTAACGCGTATTCTCTGGTTAAGTGGTTGCGAGCCGGGTATTAACCGGCTTGGCAATGTCGATACCATGCGGCGCTTTATCTATATCCATGGCTGTCCTGATACAGAACAAATCGGTGTCGCCAATTCACACGGATGTATCAGGATGCGCAATACAGATGTCATTCAGCTGTTTGAGCTGGTATCGACCGGCACAGACGTATTGATCGAGGAATAAGTATGGCAGCTGTCCTGACGCGACTCATGACCAGCCTTGTAGTCCTGTTCGGTGTGAGCCTGCTTGTGTTCCTGTTTATTCATTTTATTCCTGGTGACCCCGTCGAAGTTATCCTCGGTGAAACAGCACAGGCCGCGGACCGGGACGCACTGCGCAGCGCATTGGGTCTCGATAAACCACTGCCGGTTCAATGGTTCGATTATATGAGTGGCCTGCTTTCTGGTGACCTGGGTCAGTCACTGTACACGCGACTGCCTGTCAGCGAAATGATTGCGCAACGCTTACCTGCCTCGATCGAACTTGCCGTTGTGGCAATATTTTTCAGCCTGGCCTTGTCACTGCCAATGGGCATTCTGGCCGCCGTATACAAGGGCAGGGTTTGGGATTATCTCAGCAGCAGTGTCATGTTGATGGGGATTGCCATTCCAAACTTCGTATTCGGCCCCGCTCTCGTACTGGTTTTTTCAATATGGCTGGGCTGGTTACCCGTCAGTGGGCGCGATGGTGTTTTGTCGCTAATTTTACCTGCGTTCACACTCGGCGCCGTCATGGCAGCCATACTGACCCGGATGTTACGCAGCAGCCTGCTTGAAGTCCTGAATGAAGATTATATTCGCAGTGCACGCGCACGGGGTCTGTCTACGTTCCAGGTACTCACGCGTCACGCCTTACCCAATGCGATGTTGCCGATGTTGACCGTGCTCGGTCTGCAACTTGGCGGGCTATTGGCAGGTGCTGTGATAACAGAGACCGTATTCGACTGGCCCGGTTTGGGGCGACTGACCATTGAGGCGATTCAAAAGCGTGACTATCCATTGTTGCAGGGCTGTATCCTGTTTATCAGTCTCGTCTATGTGGTCGTGAATATGCTCACCGACATCATGTACCGTTATATTGATCCACGCATCAGGTGTACATCATGAGTCGTGTCGCGTGTGTCCTGCCAGTATTTGTACTCTGCGCCTGGTTTGGCGTGGTAATAATCGTGCCTGTAATGGAGCTTGCGCCCGATGTCATCTCGCTTGAACAGATCCTGCAGCCGCCGGGGCAGGAGCGCTGGCTGGGCAGTGATGACCTGGGCCGTTCAGTTGCTGACCGGCTTTTGGTGGGTGCGCAAACCTCGTTACTGGTCGCCTTTAGCGTCATGCTCATTACACTTGTCATCGGTACGGCCATCGGCACACTCAGCGCCTGGTACGGTGGCTGGGTTGACCAGTTGCTCATGCGCATCACGGATATCTTTCTTGCCTTCCCGGGGATCCTGCTTGCCATTGCCATGGCCGGGCTACTCGGCCCCGGGATCAGTAATGTGATTATTGCCCTAGGAGTCGTCGGCTGGGTCGGCTTTGCGCGACTGGCACGGGCGCAGGTACTCGTATTCCGCGAACGCGACCATGTGATGGCTGCCGAGGCACTCGGAACATCGCATCGCCGTGTACTCTGGCAACACCTGTTACCCCTGATTGCCGCACCACTGATTATCGAGGCAACCTTTGCCGTCGCCGGGCTTATTATTGCCGAGGCGGGGCTGTCATTTCTCGGGCTTGGCGTGCAGGCACCCCAGGCTTCATGGGGCAGTATGATCCGGGATGGCTCACAGTACCTGCTGATTGCGCCACACCTTGTTATCATACCGGGGATCGCGCTGTTCAGTATCGTTATGGCCATCAATATACTTGGTGATCAACTACGCGACTGGATCGATATCAAGACCTGAAATACGTTTACGGAAAAGAGTTATGTCACTAGGACCCTTAATGCTGGATGTTGCCGGCACCAGCCTGACCGCTGTGGATCGGGAAATCCTCGCACATCCACTGGTTGGCGGTGTGATACTGTTCACGCGCAATTACGAATCACCAAAGCAGGTCAGTGAACTGATTTCTTCAATTCATGCAATACGCAAGACGCCATTACTCATTGCAGCAGACCAGGAAGGGGGCAGAGTACAACGTTTCCGTGAAGGTTTTACACGCCTGCCACCTGTGGCCGATCTCGGTGTTATCTATAACAAGGATCACGAACTTGCACGACAACTCGCGGAGCAGACCGGCTGGCTGAACGCCGCCGAGTTACGCGAGGTTGGTGTTGACCTGAATTTTGCACCGGTGCTTGATCTGGATATGCAGAAAAGCACGGTGATTGGTGATCGTGCCTTTCACAAAGACCCGGAAAAAGTTGCTGACCTGGCGCGTTGCTACATGCGCGGCATGGACCAGGCTGGCATGTCTGCCGTCGGCAAACACTTTCCCGGTCATGGCTCCATTACTGCAGACTCTCACACCAGCATCAGTGTCGATACAAGAAGTTATGCGGATATACGCAATGCAGACATAGTGGCCTTCGAGCGCCTGATTCACTACGGAATTCCAGCGCTCATGATTGCGCACATTGTTTACCCTGAGTGCGATGCGATGGCTGCAGGCTTTTCCAGGTTCTGGCTACAGGATGTACTGCGCAAGGAACTCGATTTTAAAGGCGCCATCTTCAGTGACGACCTGTCAATGAAAGGTGCCGCAGGTATTGGCGGCATTGTTGAACGTGCCGAGGCCAGTCTCGAGGCTGGCTGTGACATGTTTCTTGTCTGTAATGACCGTGATGCCGCAGTAGACGTTATCGACAATCTCAAGCCAGAGGTGAACCCGGCTTCGAATGCCCGTCTGCTGCAATTACAGGGACGTGATGTTGATAATGGCCGCACACCTCTCAGGGAAAGCGGACACTGGCATGACGCAGCGAAAGCCATCGAGAGTTACAGTCTGAAAGAGACGCTGGATTTTGACCTGTAGGAGCGTGGTATTATGGTCACATCAATATAACTCGTTAACCTGGCTCACGAAATATGGATTTTGAAGCACTTATACAAAAAGTAACTCAATTTGGCGGCGAAGATGCCTGGGTCTACCAGATCTTCCTGGTCGTCTTCGTTGTTTTGCTGGCGAATTTTATCCTCATGCGGATCATCGACCGCCTGCACAAACGCTTTGAAACCACCCACAACAAATGGGACGACGCTTTTATCCTGTCACTGCGCAGGCCGCTGAAATTGATGGTCTGGGTGATAGGGTTCAGCTTTGCTGCAGAAATTGCACGCAGTGTTTCCGATGCAGCGATTTTCGGTGCCATTGATCCGCTACGCGATGTCGGTGTCATTACCGCAATTGCCTGGTTCCTGATACGTTTTATCAGGGCCGCTGAGAAAAATATCCTTGATGCCGGGCATGCGGCGGGTAAAGATGTCGACAAGACCACTGCTGATGCGATCAGTCGCCTGCTCAGGATCTCAGTACTCATTACGTCAACACTGGTTATCCTGCAGACACTCGGCTACAGCATTTCCGGCGTGCTTGCCTTTGGTGGCATCGGCGGGATCGCAATCGGCTTTGCGGCCAAGGACCTGTTATCAAACTTTTTTGGCGGGCTGATGATCTTTCTTGACCGGCCGTTTGCTGTCGGTGACTGGATTCGTTCGCCGGACCGTGACATCGAGGGCACCGTCGAGGCAATCGGTTGGCGCCTGACCCGGATCCGCACCTTTGACAAGCGTCCGCTGTATATCCCCAACTCGGTGTTTGCAAACATTGCAGTTGAAAACCCGTCACGCATGTCACATCGCCGTATCTATGAAACAATCGGTGTCCGCTATGATGATGTTGCTGAACTGGACACGATAATTGCAGATGTGAAGGCCATGTTGCAGAGCCATCCTGATATCGACCAGTCACAGACCCTGATGGTGAATTTCAATGCCTACGCTGCATCATCTCTCGACTTTTTTGTCTACACATTTACACGCACGACAGTCTGGACTGAATACCATGAGGTAAAACAGGATGTTTTATTGAAGATAAATGATATTATTGAAAAACATGGCGCAGAAATCGCCTTCCCGACGTCAACAATACATATGGCCGAGCCATTACCCCTGCAGCCTGTCAATAATGTCAATCAACCCTGAGCGGTTACTGGCACTGTTAAACCCAACACGATCTACCTGGAGTTCCCATGAGTGATGAAACACCCCGTCAGGACGATACGGACAAAGAACTGAACGTCCTTAAAGCCATGAAAATGACCCTGACCAATGTTATCAAAGACACCACAACCGAACCGGGGCTCAAACACCCGCTATCAGATGCGACGATTAATGATATTCGCCAATGCCTGACATTGATCACATCACGTGAGCATGAACTTGCACCGAAAAGCCAGCGGCCACGATTTACTGACGAGCCCGAAGACAAAGTCGTCGTATCTCTGCAAACACCGGGCAGACGAGAGGACTAAACTCTTAACATGTCTGTTTCTCACCAGGAAATACTCGACACCCTTGATAGCGCCGAACTCATCTACAGTGAGTCTGAAGTTGAGCGCGCACTCGACAGCATGGCGCACGCAATAAGTTGTGATCTGTCGGGTAAGTCACCTGTAATACTTTGCTCAATGCTTGGCGGGCTGGTTACCACGGGCGCCTTGTTGCAGCGAATGCATTTCCCGCTAACAATCGATTACATTCACCCAACCCGGTATCACGGTACGATGCAGGGCACTGAACTCAACTGGATAAGTCACGCATCTGCTTCGATAGAGGGCAAGGTTATACTTGTTGTTGATGACATCCTGGATAAAGGCATTACCTTGTCGGCAATCATTGAAGATTGCAAACAGGCAGGTGCAGCCGAAATTCACTCCGCAGTGCTTGTCGAAAAGAAATGCCCGAAACAGGTTGATGTCAATGCCGATTATGTCGGTCTGTCAGTCGATGACCGCTATGTTTTCGGCTATGGTATGGACTACAAGGGATATTGGCGTAACGCCCCCGGCATCTATGCTGTCTCGGAAACAGGTTAAAACATGTCTAAAATTGCTATTATCGGTGGCACTGGTCTTACATCACTATCATCGTTAACCGTCACCAAGCGCGAGATGGTACGTACACCCTATGGTGAACCTTCAGGGCCAGTGACACACGGTATACTCTGCGATCGGGATGTAGTATTCCTTGCCCGCCATGGCTATGGACACACCATCCCTCCGCATGACATTAATTATCGCGCCAATATCTGGGCCCTGAAATCGATTGGCATTGAGCAGGTTGTGTCCGTGGCAGCCGTCGGCGGGATCCGTGATGACCTTGTCCCGGGCAAGTTGGTGATTCCTGATCAGCTTATCGATTACACATGGTCGAGACATAACACGTTTTTCGATCGTAACGAATCCGGTGTGACGCATATCGACTTTACCTGGCCGTATTGCGAACAACTGCGCCAGGCCCTGCTAAAGGCGAGTCAGTCCGCCGGACTAGATGTCAGTGAATCGGGTACCTATGCGGCAACACAGGGGCCGCGTCTTGAAACGGCTGCTGAAATCAACCGCCTTGAACGTGATGGCTGTGACATGGTCGGGATGACAGGTATGCCCGAAGCATCACTGGCAAGAGAGTTGGAGCTTTGCTACGCAACCTGTGCAGTTGTTGCCAACAAGGCCGCCGGTCGTAACAACGGTGAACTGAATATGATCGAGATCGAACAAAATATCGATGCGGCTATGGAAAAAGTTGTTCAGCTTACCGAAGCGCTGCTTACGTCCATCTAAGGTCTCGCGGGTGCATTCAGTGCCGGTGAGGGTTGTGCTGCGCTGTCAGCGGCATCTTCTTTGGCTTCAATGCTTCTATCTGCTCGTGTAATTGTCGCAATGACACCGAAATACGGGTGATCGAAGAAATGTACTTCCTTGCTACGCATTCGCCTCGATTCGCGCAAAGCAAAGTATTCAATGATGGCTTCATCAGGATTGTTATTCGCGATCTGTTCTGCCAGGTAAACCTCGGGATTGTAGTAACGAAGGTCGAGCTTCATGTGCAGGTAGCGTGACAGACTGACTGTTACCAGTCCTTCAACAACCGCCGGTTCCTGCGCGATCTCGACGGGTTCTTCATCAAGCAGGGGCAGTTCATTGCTCTCAAGATCAGGCTCCTGGTTTAAACCAACAACGGCCTCATCAACAGCAACAGGTTCAGCTGGCTGAAATACCTCAAGCGAAACCGGATCGAGAGGTTGTTCAAGGTTCTCTATTGCGCCCAGTTCCGGCCCGAGTGTCCCATCAACACTTTCCGGGTATTCAAGGGGTTTGCTTGTAATATATACCGCCGGCGATTCGGCCTTCTCACGCATGGGCTGTTGCCATGCCTGGTGTGTGACCAGTGCGTAGTTTTTACTTCGTTTCAGCTTCTCAGCCACCTCGGCAAGCGTAAAATCAGCGATATCAAGCTGTTCAAATGCCCGTGGTAATAGCGGTGCCTGTTCGGCAACCACCTCAGGGTTAAGCACCTTGTTCGTGTCTAAAACAGGTTCGGCCGGTAGCAGTTCGGTATCGCTGGGCTCGTTGTCCTCGGGACGCGGAGGCAGCACAAGATTAACGGTATTGTCCGGGGATGTGATTTCAGTCAGTAACGGCCAGCTTTCACCGCTCACTGAAGGCTGGTTGAGCTCATAAATAACAAGTTCGACCTGGTACCATGGCAGTGGCTCATCACCAGCTGGCAATGTATCCACCGCTATGGCCGGAGTGGCCATGATGCCGGTAAGCAGAAACAGATGTTTAAGCAGGTTTCTCATGGCTACATTATGCCGCATCACGGTTTGTTAGGGTATCCAGTAACTGCTCAATCCTGTCTGCTCTATCCTTGTCCGGAATAATATCCGTAATCCGCAGGGTCTTTTTACCGTCAAACTTGTAATGCCGCGCCTGTGTCTGGATGAGTATGATGAGTTTACCCGCATCAATATTCGGCTCATCGTCAAAGACTATCCGGGCACCGTCGACACTGGCATCAATCTTCTCAACACCAAGTGGGGTAGCGAGAAGCTTCAGCTCAGTGACTCGGACAAGGTTCTTCACTGCATCAGGGAGTAAGCCGAAACGGTCAATCATCTCTACCTGTAATTCACGCAGGTCATCGCGATCTTCAGCATGGGCAATACGTTTGTACATAATCAGGCGCAGGTGAACATCCGGCAGGTAGTCATCCGGGATCAGGGCCGGCATATGCAGGTTGATTTCGGTGCCTGTGTGTAATGGCTTATCCAGCTCCGGTTGTTTACCAGCGCGCAAGGCCTTGACGGCACGTTCAAGCAATTCCGTGTACATACTGAAACCGATCTCATGGATCTGACCACTCTGATCGTCACCGAGTAATTCGCCTGCACCGCGGATCTCGAGGTCATGCGTTGCCAGCATAAAGCCAGTACCGAGTTCTTCAAGTGACTCGATGGCCTCAAGTCGTTTCACAGCGTCTGCTGTCATGGAGCGACGTTCGGGTCGAACCAGGTAAGCATAGGCACGGTGATGTGAACGGCCAACGCGACCCCGTAACTGGTATAGCTGGGCAAGCCCGAATTTGTCAGCACGGTTAATAATGATCGTATTGGCATTCGGTACATCGATGCCTGTCTCGATGATTGTCGTACAAAGTAGGACGTTGAAGCGATGGTGATAGAAGTCCAGCATGACTTGCTCAAGATCACGTTCACGCATCTGGCCATGCCCAATACGCACATCTGCTTCGGGCACAAGCTCCGTTAACTGCTGTTGAACCCGTTCAATGGTCTTGACCTCGTTATGCAGGAAGTAAATCTGGCCACCACGGCGAATCTCACGAATAAATGCCTCACGTAGCAGGCCATCGTCCCATTCACGCACAAAGGTCTTGATGGACAGCCTGTTCTGCGGTGCAGTCGCGATCACAGACATATCCCGGATCTGTGACAGGGCCATGTTCAATGTTCTAGGTATTGGCGTTGCGGTCAATGTCAGCACATCCACCTCGGCACGCAGGGACTTGAACTTGTCCTTCTGTCTGACCCCAAAGCGGTGCTCCTCGTCAATAATGACCAGGCCAAGGTTCTTGAAGCGAATATCGCTTTGTAACAACTTGTGTGTACCAATAATGATATCAACCTTGCCGTCACCAACAGCGCCGATTGTTGCATCAAGCTGTTTGCCCGAACGGAAGCGTGACAAGACTTCAATTCGAACCGGCCAGTCGGCAAAGCGATCGAGAAAATTCTCATAGTGCTGCTGGGCGAGCAGGGTAGTGGGAACAAGCACGGCCACCTGGCGGTGTCCCTGTGTCGCGAGGAAGGCTGCCCGCATCGCAACCTCCGTCTTGCCGAAACCGACATCACCACAAATCAGGCGGTCCATCGGTTGGTCACGTGTCATATCAGCAATCACATCTATAATGGCATTTTCCTGATCGAGGGTTTCCTCGAACGGGAAACTTGCGGCAAAGGCTGTGTACGATTCATCAGGCGCAGGGTAGGCATGGCCTTTACGTGCTGCACGACGCGCATAGATATCGAGCAATTCGGCAGCTACATCACGTGCCTTTTCGCTGGCGCGACGCTTGGCTTTGGACCATTGCTCAGCACCAAGTTTGTGTAAGGGTGCAGTCTCCGGAGAACTGCCTGTATAACGACTGATTAAATGCAGTGCAGCAACCGGCACATACAACTTGTCGTTACCAGAATATTCAAGCGTAAGGAATTCCTGGGCCACATTACCAACATCGAGCATCTGTAAACCAAGATAACGACCCACACCGTGTTCCTCATGCACAACCGGGGCACCGATACTCAGCTCGGTGAGGTTACGGATGATGGTATCGCTGTCCTGGCCAGGACGCTTCTTCCTGCGCCTTGCCTGGCGGACCTGTTCACCAAATATCTGTGATTCGCAGATGACCGCTATTTTCGGGTCATCCAGTACAAGGCCCTGCTCAAGTTCCGCAACAGTAATTGCAAGCGCGCGGTCACCTTCAATAAATGCAGACCAGCTTTCTACCGTCGACGGGTGTATCGCATATTCTCGCAGGGTATCGAGAATGAGTTCGCGGCGGCCTGATGACTCCGCGGCAAACAGGATCCGTCCTTCGAATTTGTTTATAAAGTCTTTTATAAGTGCAGCTGGATCACTGGCACGGGCATTCAGGGCCAGTGATGTCACTGCATTGGTCGCGAAGTTACAGGTATTCGCCGCCTCATCCAGCTCAAAGTGCTGAATCTCAACACGCATGTAGTTTTTTATAGCGTGGTTTAACTGGTTACTATTTATATACAGTTCAGATGGTGCGAGCAGGGGGCGTTCAAGATCATAGCGCCCGGATTCGTAACGTCCTTCAACTTCCTGGTAAAAGTCCTCAGCAACGCTCTTCACCTCGTTAACCAGGCACAACATGCTTTGCTCAGGCAGGTAGTCAAACAGGGTCGACATCTCTTCAAAGAACATCGGCAGGTAATACTCGATACCGGCCGATGCGATTCCCTGGCTGACATCGCGGTAAATCGGCGATGAATTTGGATGTACATCGAACTTGTTCCTGAACGTCTGCCTGAAGCGGGCAATACTATCTTCGTCGAGCGGAAATTCACGCGCGGGCAACAGTTTGATCCCATCAACCTCGTCCAGTGACAACTGTGTATCAGGATCAAAGTGCCTTATGGTCTCTATTTCTTTATCAAACAGGTCAATGCGATAGGGGAGTGAACTGCCCATCGGGAACAGGTCGATAATACTGCCACGTACTGAAAAATCACCGTGATCCTGAACCTGCGGTACACATAAATAGCCAGCCTTTTCGAGCTTGCTTCTGAACGAATCAATGTCGATCTCCTGCCTGGGGTCAACAACAAGGCTGCTTTTTTCAACATATCCACGCGGTGTCAGGCGTTGCATCAGCGTTGCAACGGGTAGCAGTACGATACCGCGTGTTAATGTTGGTAGCGTGTAAAACGTTTCAAGACGTTGTGAGATGATGTCCTGGTGGGGTGAGAAAACATCGTAGGGCAGGGTTTCCCAGTCAGGGAACGTATGAATGACTGCGCTTTCTTCATGTTCGCTATGTGTAAATGCTCTCAGTGCCTGTTCCAGGTGCAGGGCTTCCGCAGTATCGCGTGTAATGACAATGACCGGCCCTTCATGCTTTTTCGCCATCTCATGAATGGCCAGGGCACTACTGCTGCCATACAGGCGCCCCCATTCCACAACTGGGTACTTCGCACTGGGCAATTGTGGATCAAATATATTGCGGTATTCACTCATCGTTATTTAGTTCTGTCTACTTAATTACCTTAACACACTGTTATTTATCTAATTATCATCTCGTTGACAAACGCCCACATTAACAAACATACTGTTCGGTATGTTAAAGAAACGCAATGCAGACCTGTCACGTCTCGACCTGCTCGAGACAGCCGGGCATGAGATCCACCAGTATGGCTATCATGCGGCGAGTATCAGTCGAATCCTGGAAAACACATCACTGACGCGCGGGGCATTGTACCACCACTTTCCAAGCAAACAGGCACTGGGTTATGCCGTCATTGACGAATTATTCGCCAATTATATGAAGCATCTCTGGTACGACCCACTCGCAGACTATAATGACCCGATACAGGCAATTGAACAGGCAATTGCCAATACCTACCAGAACCATGGCAATGAATTGATCAGTTTTGGCTGTCCACTTAATAACCTGTCACAGGAAATGTCCGCTGTTGATGAAGGTTTCAGAGAGAGAATCAATCGCCAATATGATATTTGGCAAACAGCCCTCAGTGACGCACTGATACGTGGACAGCAAAACAGGCTTATTCGAAAAGATATAGACACAACAGAAGCGGCAATATTTATCGTTGCGGCAATAGAAGGCTGTATCGGTCTTGCCAAAAACCATAAATCAGAGCAGACACTACATTGTTGTACGCGTGGCTTGATTGATTACCTTTATGGTTTACGCGTGACACAAACAGGCCAGGGAGAGGGCTAATGCAATCGATAAAAGACCGGTATATAGACTGGTTACTGACAAACCGGCTCATTGTAATTGCACTGGCATTAATCAGTGTGTTTGCCCTGGCTGTGGGCGCCAAGAACCTCTACTTCACGAGTGACTACCGGATTTTCTTCAGTAAAGAAAATCCCCAGCTGAATGCATTCGAGGCACTACAGGATACCTATACGAAAAACGACAATGTCTTGTTTGTGATTGAACCGAAAGACGGCAAGGTATTCACGCAGCAAACACTGAAAGCCATCGCCGATCTGACCACTCAATCCTGGCAGATCCCGTATTCGCTGCGCGTCGATTCAGTGACAAATTTCCAGCATACTCGCGCAGAGGAAGATGATCTTGTTGTCGAAGATCTTGTCCTTGAACCTGATGCACTTGATGCGAGCAAGCTTGATTACATCCGACAGGTTGCCCTGAATGAGCCATTATTAATAAACAGGCTCATTTCCCCATTGGCTGATGTGACTGGCGTCAATGTCACCATACAACTCCCTGGTAAGGCACAACATCTTGAAGTTCCTGAAACGGCAAAGTTTGCGCTGGACCTTGCTGAAAAGATGCGCAACAAGTACCCGGACATCAATATTTACATGACTGGCATGGTCATGATGAACAACGCATTCGCAACACAAAGCCAGAAAGATATCCAGACGCTGGTACCATTTATGTTCCTGGCGGTAATCATCATTCTTGCAGTCCTGCTACGCAGCAAGACGGCAACAGCGATAACGCTGTTAACCATTGCATTGACAATCATTGCAGCAATTGGCGCGACCGGCTGGGTTGGGATAAAGCTCTCTCCACCCACCACAACCACACCGATTATTATCATGACGATCGTGGTGGCCAACTGTGTTCACATCCTGATGACATTCCTGCAGGAAATGAGGGCAGGGAGAGTACGTATCGAGGCAATGCGTGAAAGTCTGCGTGTAAACTTTCAACCTGTCTTCCTGACCTGCCTGACCACAGCACTGGGCTTCCTGTCGATGAACTTCAGTGATGCGCCGCCATTCAGGGACCTGGGGAATATTGTTGCCATGGGTGTAGTCGCGGCATTCATCCTTTCCGTCACGTTTATGCCTGCACTGACTACCTTGATACCCGTCAAGGTAGATCCTGCAACAGACCCGTCGGCCATTATGCGGCAACTTGGTGAGTGTGTTATTCGTTACAGACAGCGACTCACTGTAATTATGATCATTGTTATCATTTCACTGATCGCGTTTATTCCCCGCAATGAACTGAATGATGAATTTGTGAAGTACTTTGATGAATCAGTAGAATTCAGAACCGACACAGACTTTGCCACAGACAAACTGACCGGGATTTACCTGATTGAATATTCTGTTCCGTCCAACGGGGCAGGTGCGATCGCAGAACCGGACTACCTGCACAAATTGGACGAGTTTGCACAGTGGTACCGCCAACAACCTGATGTATTACACGTCAACGTCCTGACCGACACGATGAAACGCCTGAACCGCAATATGCACGGTGATGAAGATGCCTGGTATACGTTACCGGGTATGCGGGATCTCGCAGCACAGTACCTGTTACTTTATGAGCTGTCTCTGCCATTAGGACTTGACCTGAATAACCAGATAAACGTGAGCAAGTCCGCTACACGCATGATTGTCACGCTTGAAAGCGTATCGTCGAACCGCTTACTGGAAACCGAGGCGCTCGCACAGGACTGGATGCAGAAAAATTTGCCCGCAGGCATGCAGGTACAGGGGGCAAGCTCATCGGTAATGTTTGCGCATATAGGCAGTCGCAATATCCGCAGCATGCTACTCGGAACAACAATCGCATTGGTCCTGATCTCTCTCATACTGATTATCGCGCTTAAATCTGTAAAGATCGGTATGCTCAGCATGCTGCCGAACCTCGTCCCCGCAGCGATGGCATTTGGCATCTGGGGTATATTTGTTGGCCAGGTCGGACTTGCGCTGTCCGTCGTGACAAGTATGACGCTCGGTATCATCGTTGATGACACCGTACATTTTCTCAGCAAGTACACCCGCGCGCGCCGTGAACAAAATATGAACAGTGAGGATGCTGTGCGTTATGCATTTGCTAACGTCGGCATGGCGTTGTTTATCACTTCGTTCGCGCTTGTTGCCGGTTTTCTTGTTTTATCTCTTTCGGCTTTTGAACTGAATTCAGGCATGGGGCAATTAACCGCTATTACAATAACGGCTGCACTCGTTGCCGATTTCCTTTTGCTGCCACCACTGCTAATGAAACTGGAGGGCCACGCTGATGCGACTCGTTAATATATTCCTGTTACTCATACTGCCTGGTTTATTGTTCGCAGAAACGCCCGAGCAAAAAGGCCTGGCGATTGCGGTTGAGGTCGACCGCCGCGATACCGGGTTTGGCGATTTGAAAGCAAACCTGACCATGTTATTAAAAAACCGCCATGGCGAGGAAAGCACACGTCATATACGCCTGCGCACACTTGAAGTAGAAGGGGATGGTGACAAGAGCATCTCGATATTTGACCGGCCACGCGATGTTAAGGGTACTGCCTTTTTATCGTTTACTCACAAGACCGGCACTGATGACCAGTGGCTCTACCTGCCAGCCCTGAAACGCGTCAAACGTATCGCATCACGCAATAAATCAGGCTCATTCATGGGCAGTGAATTTGCCTACGAGGACATTACTTCACAGGAAGTTGAAAAATACACTTACAAGTACCTGCGTAACGAAGCATGTGGCGAATTGGAATGTATAGTCACTGAACGTTACCCCGAGGATAAAAACTCCGGCTATACACGTCAGGTTGCCTACTACGATACACAGGAATATCGACCACAGAAGATCGTTTATTACGATCGCAAAAACACGCTATTGAAGACATTAACATACAAGTCATACCGTCAATATATCGACAAATACTGGCGGGCAGACGAAATGTTCATGAAAAACCACCAGACTGGCAAGACAACCTTACTGACATGGAAGGACTACAAGTTTCGCAATGGTTTTACGAGTCGTGACTTCGACCGCAACAGTCTGAAACGAGCCCGCTAATCACATCATGTCACGGCTCCTGTTATTCGCATTGTTGTTGTCAGGGCTTGCCCCTGCTGCTACGGCCGATAGCCAGTTATCCGGGTACCTGGCAGGGGAGTGGCGAGGATTCCTGCAATCACCACTTGATGATGTTCAACACGGTGACAACAGTTCGCTATCAATGCAGGTCGAGTACTACCGTGACTGGGAGGATGGTAAGCAGTCTTTTATATTCACACCGTTTCTACGCATCGATGGCCATGATCAACAACGCTCACACTTCGATATCCGGGAGCTAAACTGGACTACTGTCGGTGATGACTGGGAATTGACCGTTGGTGTCGGCAAGGTATTCTGGGGTGTCACCGAATCACAACACCTTGTCGACATTATTAACCAGACCGATCTCATCGAAAGCACCGATGGTGAAGAAAAACTCGGTCAGCCACTTGTCAGGCTCGGCCTGGTACGTGACTGGGGTAGTCTTGACCTGTTTATCCTGCCAGGATTCAGAGAACGGACATTCCCGTCACGCAATGCACGGCTGCGTTCAGCCGTACCGGTTGACGTATCAAACAGTGAATACGAGGATAGCCGCGGACGTGATCATATCGATGCCGCAATACGCTGGTTCAACACGTTTGGTGACTGGGATGTCGGCCTGTCACATTTCTCCGGCACCTCACGCGAACCGGACTTCAGGGCTGCGCTGGACGGCGCAGGGCGGGCAGTCTTGATCCCGGTCTACAAAACCATCGATCAGACCGGGCTGGATGTGCAGGCAACCAAGGGTGACTGGCTCTGGAAACTGGAACTCATCAGCCGCAGCGGTCAGGGTGATCGTTTTACCGCGGCAACTGGAGGTTTTGAGTACACCCTGTACGGTATTTTCGAATCATCGGCCGATCTCGGCCTGATTGCAGAGTACCTGTATGACGACCGGGGCGATGCAGCCTCTACACCGTTTGCTGATGACCTGTTCCTGGGTGCCCGACTTGCAATGAATGATGAAGCGAGCAGTGAACTGCTTGCCGGTACGATTGTAGACCTGCAAAACCAGTCGCGCGTTTTCAGCATCGAAGCAAGTCGACGTTTCGGTGATAACTGGAAACTTAACCTGGAAGGGCGATTCTTCTCAAACATTGATGAGAACGATGCACTGGCAAGCTTCCGCAACGATGACTTCCTGCAACTGGAGCTTGCCTGGTATTTTTAGGCGTCTTTGGCTGCGAGGAAGTCTTTCATCAGTGCGCAACGTTTTTCGTATGCTTCACGCGCTATCCGCACATCTTCGAGGAACAACGGTAATTCTTCCATTAACAGTGCCTGCGGACCATCTACGAGGGCCTTTTCCGGAACCGGGTGAAAGTCTGCCAATATCATGTTGGCGCCCGCAATCACACCTTGTGCGGTGACATGCATGACGTCAAGCAGGTTATCCGGTGCACGTTCACGTGTACCGACCGAATGAGAGGGGTCAATGCACACGGGCATACGTGTGAGACGTTTGACAACAGGCACATGTGAGAAGTCAACAAAGTTACGGTGCGGATCACCCATATTGGTCTTCATGCCACGCAAGGCAAAAATCACCTTGTGATTACCCTCGCTGGCGAGGTATTCAGCTGCATTGAGTGACTCTTCGAGCGTAATCCCGAAACCACGCTTGAGCAATACGGGATGAACCTTCTGTCTGCCCGCGCTTTTCAGTAATTCAAAGTTCTGAGTGTTACGCGTACCAATCTGCAACAGTACGCCTGTCGGGTGACCGGTCTGCTCAAGCGCATCATTGATTTCATCGATATGCGACTCGTGGGTGATCTCCATCGCGATCACCTTGATGCCGTATTTTCCTGCCAACTCAAACACCCAGGGCAGACAGGATTTACCGTGCCCCTGGAATGAATACGGATTCGTGCGTGGCTTGTATGCCCCCATACGCGTACATACCTGGCCATGTTCCTGCAGGGCACGCATCATCATCTCGACGTGTTCCGGGTTGTCCACCGCACATAGTCCGGCAAATACATTCAATGTATCCTGGCCGAACCGGACACCGTTATATTCAAACGAACTCGGGCGGTGCTCATCGGCATGACGACCAAGGATGCGGTACTCATCCGAGATGCGAATAACACGTTCGACACAGGGCAGGCCCTCCATATATTCAAGCTGCAAGGCGCTTGTATTACCGACCAGGTAGATCTCCGTCAGCGTTTGTTCAACGCCCTGAACGTCGTGCGTTCGATATTCAATATCCGGTAAATCAGTCAGCTTGCTTTCCAGCATGTGGTAACTGTCGCTGTTTTTATCAATATTCGGATGCAGAATGAGAATCATCGATTACTTTCCTGGTATATGTCTGAATCTAACGTACCGCGATTGGGATTATTTTTCCAATTAGTGTGTAAACGCAAAACAGGCGGCCAGGCCGCCTGTTTAAATTGTATTCAAAACCGCTATGACTATTTGCGATGCGCAACGGCATGAATGACATATTCATACTCAAAGTAGACCGTATAACTGTCATAGACCCAGCGAGTAATCGGTGGATCGCCGACATAGGGCATCACAGTGTTCGGGGAGCCAAATGACGCTTCAACCTGCTTCATGCTCATACCAGCCATCGGACGAAGAACACCTGCCGGACTGTTTTCCGGTTCATTAATAATGCTCAGTTTATCGGCCTGAAGCGTAAGTGGCCCACAAAGTAACGCGAATAACAGGACAAGTCTGGAAATTAGTTTCATATTTGACATAGCGATGTTCCCTCTGGCTCCTGACCCAAGTACATGTCTTTTTATAACTATAGCACCGCTCAAATAGGGGTGATAGTCTTGTTGGAACGATATGTTAGGTAAGTAATGACCTGAAATCTGCGACATACGCCACAATCAGGTATGTAGTCATTCATATTGACGTATGGTTTAATGCTGCCCCATGTTTCGACCAATTGAAGTATACATAGGTCTGCGCTATACACGGGCGCGCCGACGCAATCACTTTATTTCCATATTTTCGCTGATATCTATCATCGGGATTGCACTTGGCGTGCTGGTGATGATCACCGTACTGTCGGTCATGAACGGTTTCCAGAAAGAGGTTCGTGAGCGCATCCTCGGCGCAGCCTCGCATATCACCATCAGTGGCCTGGACGGTGATCTGGATGACTGGCAGGATGTAATCGAGAAAGTCGATACACACTCCCAGGTACGAGGATCGGCGCCTTATATACGTACGGAAGGCATGTTGACCAATGGCCAGCTTGTTCATGCAGCCTTTGTACGTGGTATTGACCCGGCACTGGAGCGGAACGTCTCCGAGGTTCAGGACAGTCTCGTACTCGGTGACTTTGACGATCTTCAACCGGGCAAGTATAAAATCTACCTGGGTAAATACCTGGCACGCTCAATCGGTGCCTACCTCGGTGACAAGGTTACACTGGTTACGCCTCAGGCAGCCGTCACCCCGGCAGGGATTATGCCGCGCTTAAAACGTTTTACCGTGGCCGGCATCTTCGAAACCGGCCATAACCAGTACGATGGCGGCCTTGCAGTGATCCATATCCGCGATGCAGCCAAGTTGATGCGCAAGGGCGAAAATGTCAGCGGTGTACGCATCAAGATCGATGATATCTTTGATGCCCCATTTATCGGCAGTGAACTGGTCAAGGATCTGCATGGTGGCTACCTCATCAGTGACTGGACCAAGGTACACGCAAACTTTTTCCGTGCGGTGCAAACCGAAAAACGCATCATGTCGATCATCCTGACACTGATTATTATCATCGCTGCGTTTAATATCGTTTCGATGATGGTGATGACGGTGACCGAAAAACAGAGTGATATCGCCATCCTTCGAACACTGGGCTCATCACCGTTTCGCATTACCTGGATATTTATTACCCAAGGCATCATCATTGGCCTGTTCGGGATCCTGCTTGGCACAGCCGGTGGTGTTGCGCTGGCACTGAATATTGAAACCATCGTCCCGGCTATCGAGTCACTGTTTGGCGTCAAATTCCTGTCCCCGGATGTATACTTGATCAGCGACCTGCCATCAGACCTGCAGTGGAATGATGTCACCAGCATTTCAATTACCGCCTTTATCGTTACGCTTATCGCGACCATCATCCCGGCGAGTCGGGCAGCCTACGTACAACCTGCGGAGGCGCTGCGTTATGAATGAGCGTATTGCAAATGTGATTGAATGCAATCACCTGGCCCGGTCATACGTCGAAGGCGACTTGTCGGTGGAGGTCTTACGCGATGTTAACCTGCAGGTTGGTCCGGCGGAGCGCGTTGCAATTGTTGGTCGTTCCGGTGCAGGCAAAAGCACCTTGTTGCACCTGCTCGGTGGCCTGGATATTCCGACGCACGGTGAAGTTATGATCGACGGTGTTAACATTGCAAAAACTGGTGAAGCAGGGCGGGCACGCCTGAGAAACCGGGCACTTGGTTTTGTTTACCAGTTTCACCACCTGTTACCCGAGTTTACCGCAGCTGAAAATGTTGCCATGCCATTATTATTAGGTGGCACTCGACCATCCATTGCTGAGGAAAAGGCCATCCAGGTGCTTGACCAGGTCGGCCTGTCAGGACGGCTACGACACAAGCCTGCTGAATTATCTGGCGGAGAACGTCAACGTGCGGCCTTTGCTCGCGCCCTTGTGACCGAACCAAAGTGTGTGCTCGCCGATGAACCGACGGGTAATCTGGACGCCTACAATGCTGAACGTCTGCATGACCTGATGATTGAGCTTAACCAGACCCACCATACAAGCTTTGTCATCGTGACACATGATGAGTCACTCGCCGAACGTATGGACAGGGTGCTGACACTGAAGCAGGGTGAATTGAAGGCTTCGCAAGAACAGGCCTAACGACCCTTACGCATTTCCCAACGACGTACCACGTTCCATCGCCATAACAGGCGAATGAGCGCGTAGCCCAGTATCGAGCTGGTGACTCCCATGATCGCGCAGCCCAGCAAAAAGGGTTGCCAGATCGCCGCCAGACCATCAGCCAACCATGCAAAACTCAATTCAAAATTAAATTCACTGGGCGGCAGACCGAGCACCCAGCCACCCAGCAGGTAGGCAAAATAGAACAGTACCGGCATCGTCAACGGATTCGACACCCAAACCAGTGCGACGGCAATGATCAGGTTTACACGAGCAGGGATGGCTACTGCCGCAGACAGTACCATTTGGAAAGGCACGGGCACCCAGGCAAAAAACAGCCCGATGGCAAACGCCCCCGCCACAGAACGACGGTTGAGGTGAAACAGGTTCGGATCATGCAGCAGAGTGCCAAATATCTGTAAGCTCCTGTTTTTCAGTACCTTGTCATGACTGGGCATGAAACGTTGAATCAGTTTTTTGGCCATACTGTCTGCAAATGGTAAAGTCGACGAATACAAGGACTGTATTATCCACTTTTTTGCTAGTCAGGGCACTAAAACATTATGCGTTTAGGGACAATCGCATTTCTGCTTGGCATCATGGCTGTCCAGCAGTGTGACCAGCTACCTGCACTTCACTGGTACGGGCTTATACCTGTACTCCTTATTCTTGCCTGGCGCATGCCGGCTTTACCGCGAACAGTCCTGATTGCAGCCATTGGTTTTCTCTGGGCCGGTCTGTTCGCAAGCATGAACATGGAAGACCAGCTACCCAAACGACTCGAAGGACAGGATCTATTACTCGAGGGCAGGGTCGTCAGTATTCCAAAGCAAGGCGAACGTACCCTGCGTTTCGATTATGCAACGAACATTGAAGGCAGGTCATATCGTATCAGGTTGAACTGGTACAACCTGCATGGCAGGCAGCCACAGGCTAACGAGACCTGGCGACTACGGGTAAAACTGAAACGCCGTTACGGTTTCATGAACCCTGGCGGTTTTGATTACGAGCGTCTGTTATTCAGGCAGGGCGTTGACGCCACAGGTTATGTACGACGCGATGATAGTAATGAGGTGCTACCTGAAACAGTCACTGATTTTGGTGGCAACATAATTCTTGCAATGCGTAACTACGTTTCATCACGTTTAGGTGAACAACTCGGGGACCATTCGCGTCGCGGCCTTATTGAGGCATTGGCAATCGGACATCGCACCTACATCAGCAACGCTGAGTGGGACATCCTGACACGAACCGGAACAAATCATCTTGTTGCCATATCAGGATTACATATCGGGCTTATCGCAGGGCTTGTTTATGTGCTCATGCAATTTATCTTCAGCCGGTCGGTATGGATCGTAACGCGTTGCCCTGCACAGGTACTCGCTGCGGTGTGTGCGCTGCTTGCGGCAATCATCTATTCAGCACTTGCCGGGTTTGCAATACCGACACAGCGTGCACTGATCATGGTTGGCGTATTCATGCTTGCCATCATCATGCGTCACGAGACAACAGTCTCTCGCGTGCTCATGACGGCACTGCTCGGTATTTTGCTCATTGATCCACTTGCAGTGGTGGACTATGGCTTCTGGTTATCATTTGGTGCCGTTGCGATTATTGCTTTTACGCTTAGCGGCCGTCTTGGCATAGGCAAAAAACTTTTCCACCTTGGCAAGATACAGCTCGTCATTGCCATCGGCATGCTGCCACTGATGCTTGTATTCTTCCAGCAGGCCAGTCTGGTCGCGCCGTTGGCTAACATGATTGCTGTCCCCTGGATCAGCCTTGTTACGGTACCTGTCACCCTCGTGGGAACGATCACGCTTGACGGTTTACCGTTTCTTTCAGAACTCGCATTTACAGTTTCTAGCTGGTCTCTCGATATGCTTGTAGCCGTGCTGAATGGTCTGAGTCAAATGGAAATGGCCACGTATGAAACACATTCACCCCACGCCTGGACACTATTACCCGCTATGGCCGGTATTGCATGGTTACTCATGCCACGCGGTACACCTTCACGTTGGCTGGGCATCTGTTTTCTGCTGCCAATGTTGTTGATAGCCAGGCAGGGACCAGAACGGGGAGTCGTTAACATCATTCTGCTCGATGTCGGACAGGGCTTGTCAGTGTTTGTGCGCACACAACACCACAGCCTTGTTTACGATACCGGCCCCCGGTTCTCAGACAGCTTTAACACGGGCAAGGCCGTTATCGTGCCTGTATTGAAACACGAGGACATCAAGCTGCTTGATACACTGATTGTCGGGCACGGCGACAATGATCACAGTGGCGGGGCAGACTCAGTCCTGTCCGGTATCCAGGTCGACACTGTACTAACTGGTGCTCAAAAGGGCCGCTGGCATCATGAAAGGGCCGAAGCCTGCCATGCCGGGCAGCGCTGGCGATGGGATGGCGTATTGTTTGAAATCCTGTCACCACATGACGATGAACGCCGCGGTGGCAATAATAATTCCTGTGTGTTGCGTATCTCAACACCTGATCAGGCCCTGTTGATACCCGGTGATATAGAACATGCAACAGAACAAAAACTGGTCAATAAGTATGCAGCCAGGTTGAAATCAGATGTCCTGATCGCCCCACATCACGGCAGCAAGACCTCATCATCACAGGATTTTCTCGACGCTATTTCTCCAGCAGTCATTCTCATTCCGAACGGCTACCGGAATCGCTTCGGATTTCCTCACCCGGATGTGACCCGGCGCTATGATGAAAAGGGTATCAGTTGGTATGAAACGGCCACTGAGGGAGCAATTTCGCTTGTAATGGGCAAAAGCGGGTTACCTGAGCCGATTTCCTGGCGAAACAAGGCAAAACGCTACTGGCACACGCAGTGATGGTATTGTGGCGGTCATGTTGTACAATAATCATCGGTCCTGGCAGTATTTATCCACCAGGCGATTTTTGAGTAAAATATAACTATAAAACAAATATATAGCAGGTCCTGAATACAGTGTTTGAACTCGTAAAAGCAGGCGGCTGGCTTATGCTGCCCATCATCGTATGCTCGATCTTTGCGCTGGCGATCATCGCCGAGCGATTCTGGGCACTGCAACGCAAGCGCATTACCCCAAAACACCTTGTCGCTCAGGTCTGGCACTGGGCGAGAGAGAATGAACTCGATGAGGCCCGCATCAACCAGCTAAAAACAGGATCGCCACTGGGCAAAATCATTGCCGCGGGGCTTATCAACCGCCATCATCCGCGTGAGATCATGAAGGAAAGCATCGAGGATGCAGGTCGACATATCGTCCCCGAACTTGAGCGCTTCCTGAATACACTGGGCACCATTGCCTCGATTACCCCCTTGCTTGGACTGCTCGGCACCGTAGTTGGCATGATAGATGTATTCACGGCAATTATAGAATACGGTGTAGGCAACCCGGCTGAACTCGCTGACGGTATTTCGAAAGCTCTCATAACAACTGCAGCCGGACTTTCCGTTGCCATCCCGAGCCTGATGTTCTTCCGTTATTTCAGAGGTCATGTCAACGAGCTGATTCTCACCATGGAACAGGAAGCGCTTAAACTGATTGAGGTCATGCACGGTGAACGCGAATCAGATGAAAGCAGTGACGAAAATGAGGCACCCTGAGAGTTAAATGAAACTTCATCAGCAACGTGTAGAAGAACCGGATCTCAACCTGACTCCACTGATTGATGTGGTGTTCCTGTTATTGATCTTTTTCATGGTCTCTACGACGTTTGAAAAAGAATCAGAACTGAGCATTGAGCTACCCAGCGCGGAAGGCGAGGCGACACAAAAACAACCTCTGCAGATCGAAGTGTCTATCGACTCAAAAGGAAACTATGCGATCAATAATGAACGCATCATTAATTCCCAGCTCAGCACTATCAAGGCAGCTATTACCAAGATTGCCGGCGACAAGCGCGATATCCCCCTGATAATCAGTGCCGACGGCAAGGCGAGTCATCAATCCGTCATTGCAGCGATGGATGCGGCACGCCAGCTTGGCTTCAGTCACCTGACCTTTGCAACACGCCTGACACCTGAACAGTAACCCCGGTATGAATGAAAACACCTCGACGCTCGACGCTGTACAGGCATATAAACGCCTGTTAGGTTACGTTAGACCACACTGGAAAAAATTCCTCATAGCAATTATCGGCATGGCTGGCTTTTCCGCCACAGAAGCAGCACTTCCGTGGCTCATGAAGCCGCTTGTTGATGAAAGCCTGATTGCTCGCGATCCAGATTCTATTCGTTTGATTCCAATATTGCTGATCACACTATTTGTTGCGCGTATCTTTGTGAATTTTGTTGCCACCTATTACATGAGCTGGGTAGGTCGTATGGTTATCAAGGAACTGCGCCGCGAAATGTTCGACCACCTGTTAAAACTGCCCACTGCTTATTATGACAAGTCATCTTCAGGTTCGATGCTATCCAAGCTTATTTATGATGTCGAACAGGTCGCTCGGGCTGCAACACACGTTATTACGATCGTAATACAGGATGGCCTGACGACGATATTTCTTCTTGGCCTGATGTTAACGCTCAGCTGGAAACTAACGCTTATATTCCTCATTGTTGGGCCATTTATTGCCTGGCTTATCACCTATGTCAGCAAGAAATTTCGCAAGGTCAGTAAGCGCATTCAGGACAGCATCGGTAATATCACCCATGTCTCAGGCGAGGTTATCGATGGCCATCGTGTCGTCAAGACCTTCGGCGGCCATGAAGTCGAATCTAACAATTTCGAAAAAGAAAATGAATACAACCGCAAGCAGAAGATCAAGCACGACGTATTACGCGTTCTTAGCCTCGGTGTTGTCCAGTTACTCGTTGCAACAGGGATGGCCGTGGTAATCATATATGCAACCACCGACGCGATGAAAGACACTGTCACGCCGGGTGTATTTGTTTCTATGTTTACTGCATTACTGGTACTGCAGCGCCCAATAAAGCGACTAACAACGGTTAATGCAACACTGCAAACAGGTATTGCCGCATCACAAAGTATTTTTAGCTTCCTTGATGCAGAGAAAGAAAAAGACACGGGCACCGCCACGTTACCGAGCACGGTTCAGGGACAGGTGGTGTACCACGACGTAAGTTTCCGTTATGCAAGCAGTGGAGAGGATGCGCTCAAAAACATTTCCTTTAGCGTTGAGCCGGGTAAAACCATCGCCTTTGTTGGGCGTTCCGGTAGCGGCAAGACCACGCTTGTCAATATGTTGCCACGTTTTTATGACATTGTTCAGGGACAAATCAGCATCGATGGCCAGGACATACATGATCTGAAACTTGACAACCTTCGGCAGCACATTTCGCTCGTCAGCCAGCATGTCACCCTGTTTAACGATACCGTGGCGAATAACATTGCCTATGGCAGCCTCGCGAATGCCAGCCGTGAACAGATCACCCATGCAGCGGAACTTGCCCATGCACGTGAGTTCATCGACAAGCTGCCAGAAGGATTCGATACAGTTGTAGGTGAAAATGGTGTCCTGCTTTCTGGTGGCCAGCGTCAGCGCCTCGCTATTGCCCGGGCGCTGTTAAAAGATGCACCAATCCTGATACTCGATGAAGCAACTTCGGCGCTGGATACACAGTCAGAACGTCATATCCAGGCAGCACTTGAAGCACTTATCAAGGATCGCACCACGCTTGTTATTGCTCACCGGCTATCAACCATCGAAAACGCCGACACTATTATTGTCATGCAGGAAGGCCGCATTATAGAACAGGGCACACACGCCGAGTTGATCGGCCACGATGGACAGTATGCGGCACTGCATAATATGCAGTTTTCAGAACGCTAATTACCCACCATGCGAGCGTTGCTGACCCGTTTTTTTAATCACGTCTGGTATGGTAATGCCTGGCAGTGCATGCTGTTCCTGCCCGTCAGCTGGTTATACAAACAACTCGTTCAGATGCGCCGTTTCCTGTATCGCAACCACATCATAAAAAGCAGGGCATTTGATGTGCCCGTCATCGTGATCGGTAATATTACAGCCGGTGGTAGCGGCAAGACACCACTTGTCATCTGGGTGGTCGATGTACTGCGCAGTGCCGGCTATCGCCCTGCGATTATCAGTCGGGGTTACCGCGGCAAGGCGAGTACGTGGCCGCAACAGGTACGAGTCGATAGCGATCCAACGGTTGTCGGTGATGAAGCAGTATTGCTCGCACAACGTTGTAAATGCCCGATTGCAGCAGGACCGGATCGCTGCGCGTCCATTGATGCCTTGCTGGAACATACCGATTGCAACATTATTATTGCGGATGATGGTATGCAACACTACGCCATGCAACGCGATATCGAAATCGCTGTCGTCGATGGCGTCAGGCGGTTCGGTAATCACCGCATGCTTCCTGCCGGGCCATTACGTGAACCTGTATCACGCCTCGATGAAGTAGACTTTATCGTCAGCAACGGCGTCGCCGGTCGAGGCGAATACAGTATGCTTGTTAAAGGACTGGTTGCGCATAACATTACATCCGGGCAAGTTGTCGGGCTGGAGCGTTTCTCCGGAAAAACCGTTCACGCCGTATGTGGTATTGGGAATCCTGAGCGGTTTTTCAGCAGTCTTAAGCAATTCGGGATAAATATCATTGAACATGCCTTTCCCGATCACCATAATTACGATATGAATGAAATCAGTTATTCTGATGACATTCCAGTGCTTATGACCGAGAAAGATGCGGTAAAATGTCAGCGATTTACACTTCAAAACAGTTGGGTAGTACCCGTTGAGGCCGATCTGAACAAACACTTCGCCCCACGGTTACTGGCCTTACTTGAAAAGAGAAAGCGTAATGGATAAAAAATTACTGGAAATACTGGTTTGCCCACTCTGCAAGGGGCCTTTGGTTCATAATAAAGACACACGCGAACTCATATGCAAGGGCGACCGACTCGCTTACCCGATCCGGGATGACATACCTGTTATGCTCGAAGAAGAAGCACGTCGTCTCAACGAGGAAGAAGACGTTTAATGCAATTCAAGGTCATCATCCCGGCTCGATACGCTTCTACACGTCTGCATGGCAAGGCGCTGCTCGATATCTGCGGTAAGCCAATGATTCAGCGGGTCTACGAGCGTGCGCTCGAAAGTGGCGCATCTTCTGTTGTTATTGCCACCGATAATGAACGAATACAATCAGTCGCCCAGGATTTCGGGGCTGAGGTACTCCTGACCGAAGAGTCACATCGCTCAGGCACTGATCGTATTGCGGAAGCAGTACGGCAGCTTGGCTGTAATGAAGATGAGATTATCGTCAACCTGCAGGGTGATGAGCCCCTGATCCCGTCAACACTGGTTAAACAGGTCGCTGAAGATCTACACAGTCACCCTGATGCCAGCATGTCGACCCTGTATACACCGATTCATAATCAGAGCGATGTCAGTAATCCCAACGTCGTAAAAATGGTGTTCACGAAACAGGGTTACGCACTCTATTTCAGTCGTGCACCCATTGCCTGGGAACGTGAATATTTCAGGTTATCCGAATTCCGTCCTTCCGGACATCATATGCACTATCGCCATATCGGCCTGTATGCCTACCGGGCAGGCTTTCTGCAGCGCTTTGTGAATTGGCCGGTATGCGATATCGAAGAAATGGAATCTCTTGAGCAGCTACGCGTACTCTGGAATGATGAACGCATCCATGTCAGCGAGGCCGTTGCAATCCCACCGCCCGGTGTTGATACAGAGGAAGAACTGGAACGCGTACGTCATCTGGTTGCATCGATCGAAACCTGATTTTTTCTTCTTTTATTTCTAGATAATTCGCCTCAATAACGTGCTTCAATTTGTATGCGAATCAGCCAACATAGTTATTTATGTTGTCTTATTTCTCGACTCTAAATTCCTTTGATTTCACTTAGTTATACGCACCAATGTAGTTCATTTCTTACCTCCCCAAACACTTCTGAATTATCACATGATTATACAGTTAATTTATTAAGTGCTTATTATTGTTGATATAAATTGTTGTTAAACATGCATCAGTTATGGTTATATAGGCTCCGATAATAAAAAAGTACTTTATGTACACATAAAGCGGACTGCATGTCAGGCACTACGATGGTGCGGTCTGGGGGTTTTAAAAAAATAATAATCCGGAGGAGAGTTCGATATGGTTTATACCAAACGAAGTCCGGCACTTCTGATCATGGGTATCATAATGCTTGCAATATGGTACTTCACTCAGTCAGGTGCAATGGACGGAATCATCGCATACCTGAAAGTCGGTAAACTTACTAATGAAATGTTGACCATCCCGCTGTACTTTGGGGTTATTTCAGTTGCTGTCGGCGCATGGCAATTATTCGGTAGTCATAAAGAAGGTAGTCTCGACTATTATTCTTCTGCGATTGCCGGTGTCATGTTCATCCTGTTAATCACCATGCTGGTGCGTTGGTACATTGCCCCTGAAGTTGCTGTTATCAGTAAGGGTATGGGTAAGGTTGGTGATACAGGTAAATACATTCATAAGTTGCTGGGCCTTAACTATGTCGTGATTGGCATTCTTGCAGGTCTGATTATTGTGAATGTATTCAAGATCCCATCCTGGGCAGAGAATGGTGTACGCCTGTCCCGTCTAGGTCTAAAAACAGGTGTTATCCTGCTCGGTACACTCTACAGTGCTGCTGAACTGCAAAAACTGGGTGGACTGTCTATCGTCATGATCGGCTTCTTCGTACTCGGTTCTGTTGGCATGGTGCTGTGGCTGAGTTCTCGCAAGAACACACCAAATTCAATGGGTGGTGTACTCTCAGCTGGCATGGGGGTCTGTGGCGTTTCAGCGACAGTTGCAGCTGCCCCGGTAGTACAGGCCAAATCTGTTGAAATCGCCTATACAATCGGTACGATTCTCCTCTGGGGTGTCGGGTGTATGTTCCTATTTCCGATTATTGGTAACCTCCTTGGTATGTCATATGTACAGTTCGGTGCATGGGCAGGTACAGGTATCCTGAACTCAGCACAGGTTGCTGGTGCGGCACTTGCTTACCAGCCAGATGGCATTGAAACTCTGAAGGTTGCTGAAATCTTCAATATCACTCGTGTACTGGTCCTGCCAATTATCGTACTGTGGCTGGCTGTCTGGTACGTGAAACGTGAAGAAGGTGCACAACAGGTTAATGCAGGCAAAGTAATCTTCGAGAAATTCCCGGTATTCGTACTTGGTTTCATCCTGCTGTTTGCATTGTCATCAACCGGTATCTTTGCCCCGGCTAACCACTACAAGGGCAAGTACTTCGACAACAACATTTCTGAAAAGAAACTGTTGAAGGCTGAGGATGTTGCTGTCCTCGCGGCAAGTGCAGGTAAGGTACAACGTGAAGACCACAAGGCAGCACTGGCTCGCCTGATGGATCAACGCAAGGTTGCATCACTTGATGATGATTCTGTGCTACGTGGTCTTGCCAACTCCAAGGTCATGGGTAAAGATTCAGGTAAAATTCTGAAGAAAGCCCACAAGGCATCACGACATGCAGCGAAGAAGATCAAGGCTTTCCGTAAGTGGATTTTCTGGCTGTTTGGTTTCGGCCTGGTTGGTCTGGGAATGCAAATCACACTGTCTTCAATGAAACAGGCAGGTGGTCAGCCTGCAGTCATTGGTGGCATTGTTGGTTTCACCAAAGCTGCGCTGTCACTCATCGTAGTGATGGTCCTCATTAGCGAAACAGTTTAAGGAGAATAATAATGAGTGAAAATAAATTTGATCGAGGCTCAGCCTTATCGCTTTTCGGTAGTGACCGTCGTGAAGACTTCATGGCGCTGATATTTGCCCTTGCAATTGCACTGGGCGTATACATCACTAACTAAGCACTAAAACAGAACTCCGGTACCCACAATTATGTTGGGTACCGGTTTTTTTGTGACTAACGCAATAATGAGTACGTCCATGTTCAAGAAGATATTACTAGCCAGTCATGGCACACAGGGCGCAAGGGCAGCCGAACTTAAGGCGCTCGACCTGGCAGAAGAAGGTACATCTATCCATCATTTAATCGTCGTCCCTGAACTGTGGAAAGGCATGAAAGGGGATGACTGGCTGCAAAACGGTTCCACCCGTGACAAATACGGTGAATATATCGAATCACTCCTCGAACAGGAAATCCGCGATCACGTTGACAAACTCACTCGCGAAATGGACGAGGGAAATATCGACTATGATGTAGAAGTCGTAGTCGGCGAACCCGGTAAATGCCTGTTGGAAGTAGGCAACAGGGATGAATATGACCTCGTTGTAATGGGCTCAAGACGGCCCAAGCATGTCGAAGGGCTTCGCTCACGGGTGACAACTGATCCCCTCGTGAAGTCACTTAATGCTGCACTGTTAATCATCCCATTTCCGACACAATAATTAAAATGACGCAAAACCAACAACATCAGGCTGTATCTACTGATTCAGAAAACAGTGCGTGGGCAGGTCTCAACACATCCCTTACAGTGAATGAGTTGATTGATTTTTGTTCTGATATAGAGCGCATGTTCAGGATAAATCCGTACCTTGAATTCACGCATTGGTCACAGACCAATCCTCAACATGCTCATATTCATATTACGAATATCAGTAACGAAGAACCCTTCAAGCTTGAAACCGATATCACTATCAACCGGCTGGATGATGGTTACCGGATCGATTATGCAGACGGGGTTAAGGCATCAACTCACTTTAAGATAGAACCAAACGAAACAGGTTCGATGTTAAAGATCATCGACGAGTATCACGACATCGATGAAGGTGACGAAATATCCATCAAGCAAGTCGACAAGAGCATCGTCGCCTGGGCAAAGGATGTACAGGAATACATCTTTAAATGGTGGCGCTGGAAATGGCTTGCTCCCTGGCGCTGGTATATGCGCGGGCCATGGCAACGTATGAAACCGCCGGCACGACGCATAACCTATATGCTGTTCTGGATCACCTTTGCAGAGTTACTTGGTTTCATCCTTATATTTGTCATTTTCTGGTATGACTTCGATGAATTCTTCAAACTCTAGTCGTTGAACGTTTGTAATTCCCATCCTACTGGTATAATACTTCAACATTGTCAGGTAATAGATGAAGTAACATGATTAAGGTTTTATTCGTATGTATGGGCAATATATGCCGTTCACCGACTGCCCACGGTGTGTTTGAGAGCATGGTAAAAAAGGCAGGCCACGTTGCTGATATCGAAACTGATTCAGCAGGCACCCATGCCTACCATGTCGGCGAAGGACCGGATCGTCGCTCACAACAATGCGCAAAAGGGCGGGGCTTTGATCTTTCCTACATCCGTGCGCGGCGCGTTGAAGTCAGTGACTTTGACTATTTTGACTATGTACTTGCGATGGATGCGGATAATCTCGCCATTCTTGAGTCAATGTGCCCAACTCAACACCAGGACAAGGTCTCCTTGTTCCTTGATTTTGCAGAAGACAGACCAGAAAACGAGGTACCTGATCCGTATTATGGCGGGCCACATGGCTTCGACCATGTCTTCGACCTTGTTGAGGCTGCAAGCAGTGGCCTATTAAGCCACATAAAATCAAAACACCTTGCATAAAAAAAGCCCCGTCATACGGGGCTTTTTTCTTAGTCGTCCTTGTTTGTATCAACTGGCCCTGGCTTAACGTCCTGTTCTACTGCCTTGGGTTTTGGCTTCGGTATAAACGGGTTTTGTGATGTGTCCGTCGCTTTATTCGTTTGTACCTGGGTCGGCTTGTTTACCTGGGGCGTTGCAGCAGACTTGTCTGCCGGACGTGTGACGACCTGTTTAGGCGCCTGTTTTTGTGTTTCAGCAGGACTGCTGGGTACAGGCTTTGGCGGCACAGGCGTAGCCGATGATTTGGCGACTGGTGCTACGGGCTTGTCAGCAGCCTTCTGTGTTGCAGAAGAAGGCGTCTGCTTTGTGAAGACCTGTGTTGGACGCGAAGATGCCGGGGGTTTCTGCTCAGCAGCAAGCTTGGCTGCAGCCGTAGTCTCTCTACCCTTGGCCGGCGTGCCTGTCGAAACTTGAACAGGCTTAGGAGCAGGTTTGCTTTCTACAGCCACAGGCTTCAGTGTAGCCGGGGCAGGTGCAGGTTTACTTTCCGTTGCTACAGGCTTCGGTGTAGCCGGGGCAGGTGCAGGTGCAGGTGCAGGTTTATTATCTACTGCGACGGGTTTCGGTACAGCCGCTACCGGCTTTGGTTTATCCGGCTGTGCTGATGCCTGCGGCTTGTCTGCAGGAGCACCTGCCTGTGGGGCAGACCCGGTTTCGGCTGTTGCCTGCGCATCTTGCTGCTCGGCGTTGCCACGATTATTGTTCCTGCGACGCCCACCACGGCGGCCACGGCGGCGACTACGCCCCGCGCGTTCACCCTGGGCTTGCTGCTGTTCATCCTTGCCTTGCTGACTCTGACTCTGACCCTGTACCTGGCTGGACTCATCCGTCTTGGCAGCAGCTTCCTGCTGCTTTCCTGACTTCTGTTGCTTACGCTTATCCGAACCCTGTTTTGTTTTACGCTGGCCATCTCCCTTACCACGACGTTGACCGCCACGTGAATCACTGGACTGCTCTTGTCCACGGCGACCTTGCTGACCACGACCACCACGTCGCCGTCCTCTTTGACGGCGCTGTGTTTCTGGCTTCGATTTTGGTTTTGTCTCTTCCTCAACCTCTACCTCTTCCTTCTTAGCCGTACCAAACATGGAACCAAACAGGCGTTTGATAAAACCGCCACCATTTGATTCTGCTTCTACCTTTTCTGGTGCAGGGGCAGGAGAAGGAGCAGGGGCAGGGGCTGCAGTCTGGGCAGGTGCAGGGGCCTGAGGCATGATGCCTTTCACTGCGGGCTCTTCGGTGCGTGGCTTACTGTCGGAGACCACCAGCTCGATTTCTTCCTGCTGCTCATCCGCCAGGTCGTAACTGGCCTGCTTGAATTCAGGCTCATTTGCGTCTGCCTCACGAACACGCTGCACTTCGAAACGAGGTGTTTCCATTGAGGTGTTCGGCACCATTGTAATATTGATGTTATGACGCTTTTCAATATCATGAATAATTGCGCGCTTCTCATTGAGCAGGAAACTCGCAACATCAACCGGGGTTTGCGTGATGATACGCGTCGTCTTTTCCTTCATCGCTTCTTCTTCGATGATACGCAAGATAGACAGCGCAAGTGATTCAACACTGCGGATAGTGCCATGGCCGCTACAACGCGGGCAGGTAATCTGGCTGGACTCACCAAGAGAAGGTCGCAGGCGCTGACGAGACATCTCGAGAAGACCAAAACGTGAGATACGACCCACCTGAATACGGGCGCGATCCTGCTTGAGCGCCTCCTTGATGCGACTTTCCACCTCACGCTGATTGCGTGACTGCATCATATCAATGAAGTCGATAACGACGAGGCCACCCAGATCACGCAGACGCAACTGGCGGGCAATCTCATCCGCTGCTTCAAGGTTCGTGTTCAGGGCTGTTTCTTCAATATCACTGCCTTTAGTCGCCCGCGCAGAGTTAATATCAATCGAAACCAGTGCTTCTGTGTGATCGATGACAATGGAACCGCCTGATGGCAGGCTCACTTCACGCTGGAAAGCCGACTCAATCTGGCTCTCAATCTGGTAACGGCTAAACAGCGGAATATCGTCGCTATAGTGTTTTATCTTCTGCAGGTTATGCGGCATCACCAGCATGATGAAATCACGCGCTTTTTTATAGATTTCTTCGCTGTCGATCAGGATTTCACTGATATCTTTACGTAAATAGTCGCGAATCGCACGGATAATGACATTACTTTCCTGGTAGACAAGGAAAGGGCCTGAACGCTGGCTTGATGCTTCTTCGATAGCACTCCAGAGCTGGAGCAGGTAATCCATATCCCATTGTAGTTCTTCATGACTCTTGCCAACGCCTGCTGTACGGACAATAAGACCCATCCCGTCTGGAATGTTCATGGCTGCCATCGCATCGCGAATTTCACTCCTGTCAGCACCCTCGATACGGCGCGAAACTCCGCCAGCACGAGGGTTGTTCGGCATCAACACAAGGTAGCGTCCAGCAAGGCTGATGAAGGTGGTCAGGGCTGCGCCTTTATTACCACGTTCTTCCTTCTCGACCTGAACGAGAATCTCCTGACCTTCTTCAAGCACATCGCTGATACGGACACGCTTGCCCTGTTCAGGTTTGTTCTTGAAATAGCTGCGGGAGATTTCCTTCAGTGGCAAGAAGCCATGACGCTCAGCACCATAATTGACAAAGGCCGCCTCGAGGCTCGGCTCAACGCGTGTAATCTTGCCTTTGTAGATATTGGATTTCTTCTGTTCCTTGGAGGGTGTCTCGATATCGAGATCATACAATGACTGGCCATCAACCAGTGCAACACGCAACTCTTCCTGCTGAGTTGCGTTAATCAACATTCTCTTCATGATAATACTGTCCAGTTTACATGCACGGGCTTTGTGCTTGTTAGCTGAGGCAGTCAGGAACAGGTTACTTTAAATCACCTGTCTGGTGCGGAAATCACCCGGTAGGCTAACGTGGCCTGATGGGCGTAACTATTGGGTACTTCGGGTACCCATATGGATATTTTTTCCTGACCGCTCGATATTGCCCGAGCAGGTAGTTATTTTATATATGCAATCGGCTCAAGCCGGCCACATCGTTATTCATGTTTGACCCAGGCCTTCTGGCCGGAGAATAATTTGCGCGTCGCACGTCCGCACCTGTTGTCCGGCTGCGCGCTCCAGTTTGCTGGATCCTGCCTCGGCGCGGTTACGCGTCCCGATGAAGAAGTTGCTCCAAGCTACTGAATCTATTGCCTGCATAACCTGCAAGCACACCTTATATAATATAGCATGTACCGCATATCGGCAATCACAAACACGATGCCCTCAAGACACGACAAACTGCTATGATCACGCCATGAATTCCCCACCATCTTCAACATACGCTGCTGTCAGTTGGGTAATAATCGATCAGGACCAGGCAGGGCAGCGTATTGATAACTTCTTGATTAACTTATTAAAAGGGGTTCCAAAGAGCCGTGTGTACCGGATATTGCGCAAGGGTGAGGTACGCGTCAACAAGGGCAGGGTAAAACCCGAATACCGTTTGAAAGATGGGGATACTATCCGGGTGCCGCCAATCAGAATCGAAGAAAAATCCGCCCCAAAACGTCCACCAGACAGTTTCCTGAAGCAACTTGAGGACGCCATCCTGCATGAAGATAAGGGTCTAATCGTCCTGAATAAGCCGAGTGGAATGGCTGTACATGGGGGCAGTGGTTTGAGCTTTGGTGTCATCGAAGCGCTCCGGGCAGCGCGCCCCGACGCACCTTACCTTGAGCTCATACACCGTCTTGACCGCGATACATCGGGTTGCCTGCTGGTGGCCAAAAAGCGCAGCTACCTGCGCAACCTGCATGAACAAATTCGCACGAATCAGATCCGTAAACACTACCGCGCCCTCGTATGCGGGCGCTGGCAAAAGGGCAAGCACCACGAGAATGCCCCCTTGCTGAAATTCACCCAATCATCCGGTGAAAGGATGGTCAAAGTCGACGACAAGGGTAAACCTTCACATACCCTGTTCAAGGCGATTTCTTCCGCCAACATGGCAAGTTACATGGATATTGAACTATTCACCGGGCGCACCCATCAAATAAGGGTGCATGCCACTCATTGTGGCCACCCGATAGCAGGTGACGACAAATACGGCGATCCGGAATGTAACCGCGCACTCAAGGCGCTTGGTCTGAAAAGATTGTTTTTACATGCCTACCGACTTGAGTTCGAACACCCCGGCACGCAGCAACCTTTCGATATTGTCGCTCCCCTTGAACCGGCATTAATCGACATACTGGAAAGACTTGAGAGCAGTAAATGAGCAATACATTTGAATTATTCGTGTTTGATTGGGACGGCACCCTGATGGACTCGATTGAGCACATCGTTTCATCACTGTCTGCCGCTGCTGCCGACACAAAGATGGAAGACCTGGGCCAACATCGTTACCGCGACATTATTGGTCTCGGCCTTGCTGAGGCCATGCATGCACTGTATCCCGATGCCACGGAGCACGACCAGCAATTGCTTTGTGAACGCTACCGGCATCACTTCCTTGATCGTAACAAGGCGCAATCAGCATTGTTCGACGGTGCTCACGAGATGTTATCCAGCCTGAGAGAAAAGGACGTGAAAATTGCCGTTGCAACCGGCAAGGCCAGGATCGGCCTGAACCGTGTCTTCGATGAAACAGGATATGGTGACTTCTTCCATGCCAGCCGCTGTGCAGACGAATCGGGCTCCAAACCCCAACCACATATGCTGCATGAGTTGATGAGCGAACTGGATGTTGCCCCGGAAAAGACCATCATGATTGGTGACACCACTTATGACATGCAAATGGCGAATAATGCCGGAACTGCCGGGCTTGCTGTCAGTTACGGAGTGCATGATTGTGAACAACTTATGCAACATGAGCCGCTGGCATGCTGCAAGGACATCGATGAACTGACACACTGGCTACACACCCACAGTACATAATTCCTGTTAGAATTTAGTAAACATTGAGAACCAAAGGGACACGCAATGGCTGATGAGAAAAACCCAACAGAAAACTGGGAACGTGACACAATAAACAAGCTTGCGTTTGCCGCCCTCAAAGAACAGCGTAGAACGCGGAGATGGAACCTGATCTTCCGTGGTTTTATCGTGATCTGGTTATTCAGTTTTCTCGGTGTGCTACTAACGGGTGAGCACAGTGCAACTAAAGAACTCAAGCCGCATACTGCGCTCATCGAAATAAACGGTGTCATTGCTGCCAGCAGTGAGGCCAGTGCAGATAATGTAGTGACTGCGCTGCGGGATGCCTATGAAAATGAGCAGTCTGCAGGCATTATCTTGCGCATCAACAGCCCGGGTGGCAGCCCTGTACAGTCTGGTTATATCAACGATGAAATTACGCGACTGCGCGACAAGTATCCGGACAAACCTCTACATGCAGTGATCGTCGACATCTGTGCATCAGGCGGTTATTACATCGCTGCAGCAGCAGACAAAATCTATGCCGACAAGGCCAGCCTGATTGGTTCAATCGGCGTCATCATGAATGGTTTCGGGTTTACGGAAGCCATGGACAAGTTGGGTGTTGAGCGTCGCTTGCTTACTGCCGGGGAGCACAAGGGCTTTCTCGATCCGTTCTCACCCATCAAGTCGGATGAAGTCACTCATATACAGTCGGTCCTCGACAATATTCACAATCAGTTCATAGAAGTCGTGAAAAACGGTCGCGGCGATCGCCTTGCCGATGATGAAAAACTCTTCACGGGTTACATCTGGTCTGGAGAAAAAAGTCTTGAGCTGGGGTTGGTTGATGCACTTGGTAGTAGCAGTTATGTTGCGAGAGATGTGATCGGTGAAGAAACAATTGTCGACTACACCATAAAACCAACATACCTGGATCGGTTTGCCAAAAGGCTGGGGAGCTCTATAGGAACAACGCTTGCTACAGCACTTGGATTGAAGCGGTCAGTATTACAATAACAGGCAAGCCAGTACTTAACTTGTATCCGGGATATTTTACAGCACTGCCACAGCTTCGTTTTCCAGCATCCGTACAAGGCGGATGAGCGGCAACCCGATCAGCGTATTAGGATCATCCCCAAGCAGTTTTTCAAACAGCGTAATACCAAGCGCCTCAGACTTGAAACTGCCCGCGCAATTATACGGCTGTTCACGACGCAGATAGTTTTCTATCTGTTCAGTAGTTAAATCCCTGAACACAACATCGAACGGAACCACTTCTGACTGGCCACGTGCCGTGCCACTATTATAGAGACAAAGCCCTGTATAGAAGTGGACAGCTTTTCCAGAGGCATTGCTGAGTTGCTCAACCGCGTGTTCATGTGTGCCGGGTTTGCCGAGTATCTCGCCATCGACCACTGCAACCTGATCTGAACCGATAATCAGTGCATCCGGGAAGTCCTCAGCAACAGCGTATGCCTTTTGTTCGGCGAGGCGCTGTACTAGCTGTTGTGGAGACTCACCCTCCACCGGGCTTTCATCAATGTCGGGGGCCGCAGTTTCAAAGGGCATACCGAGTTTTTGCAGGATTTCCTTACGAAAAGGGGATGTCGATGCCAGCACAAGTAACGGTGCAGCCGTGTTGTTTGTCGTATTCATTCAGGTTACGTCTTATTCAATTTCTATGAGGGCCTCGTCAGGATTGACGCTGTCACCCTTGCCGACATGGATAGCTCGTATTGTACCTGAAACCGGCGCCTGTATTTCTGTTTCCATCTTCATTGCCTCGGTTATCAGCACCGGGTCACCTGCATTCACGCTGGCGCCCACCTCGACAAGCACATCTACAATCGTACCTGGCATTGATGTTGTCACATGTCCCGGCTCTGATGCGCGGGGGCGCTTGCTGCCACGGTGATCACTTGCTGCGCCACCCCCAGATAAATCCACCTCGTCCAATGTCTCAACCAATAACTCCTCGGGAAGGCCATCCACAGTAACGAAGAAGGGGCGCTGGTTCTGTCCCTTGTGTCCGGTACCGGTCATCTTGATGTGATACGTCTCACCATGCATGGTGACGTTAAACTCGACCGGTGCAGTGCTATGTCCATCATCTGCTGTCGGCGGCGGTTCCAGTGCTTCAGGCACTAACGAATTACTCGCCCGTTGTTCGAGAAACTCCCGGCCGATCTCAGGAAACATGGCATAACTCAATACAT
>Ga0316207_10000290_pt1 | contig 93130 bp, 77 predicted proteins | sample 6weekpyrite_MG_FD_204943 | JGI IMG/M metagenome (GOLD analysis project Ga0316207, IMG submission 204943) | Microbial mat bacterial communities from mineral coupon in-situ incubated in ocean water Damariscotta River, Maine, United States -... | ecosystem: Environmental > Aquatic > Marine >...
CCCCGGTTTACTGAGCGCATAAGCACACATCAGGCCGAGGGCATTCGCAGGGGTTTAAGCTGCTAGTGCGTAGTTGTCGTCGTTGGCAACTATAAGTTTGTAACAAGGATTTAAGAGGTTCATTACACCCTCTGCATGCACCTTGGGTTTTGTAATCCACGTCGAAGCCATGTCGCCCCCAAAGTCTTACTTACTACATGGGGGATTATAAAGCGGTTTCAAGTCTGCGGCGAGGTTTTTTAGCTGTGTTTAAGGATTCTATTTTTCTCACGTGCCCAGTCATGGCTCTTCTCAGCAGCACGTTTATCGTGGTGTTTCTTGCCTTTGGCGAGCGCAATTTCGAGTTTGGCCTTGCCGTGAGACCAATATAAGGCAGTGGGAATAATGGAATAGCCTTTTCGGTCAACCGCGACGGTCAATTTATACAGTTGCTCAGCATGTAGGAGTAATTTACGGGTACGGTTCGGCACCGGGTTGATATGGGTTGAGGCGGATAGCAGTGGACTGACGTGTGAGCCGTGTAGAAAGGCCTCGCCATTATTAAGCAGAACAAAGCTATCAGCGATGCTGGCCTGACCTTCACGCATGCTTTTCACCTCCCAGCCTTCCAGTACCAAGCCGGCTTCCATACGATCTTCAAGCAAGTAGTCATGGCGGGATTTCTTATTAAGTGCAATGGTGCTGCTGGGTTGTTTTTTCTTTTTTGACTTAGCCATAGCTCGGTATTATACGCAGGCTGGCCTTGAGCCGCAGCATGATTTCACCGACAATGGGCAAATAATAAGGATAACAACTGAAAAAGGGTGCCGTATGTCTGTTCGCACATCAATACATGGTGCATGGTCTGGTCGTTTAGTATTTATTCTTGCTGCAACGGGCTCTGCCGTTGGTTTGGGTAATATTTGGAAATTTCCCTATATAACCGGTGAAAATGGTGGTGGGGCGTTCGTGCTTATATACCTTATATGTATCGCCTGTATTGGTATCCCCATCATGATGGCCGAAGTGATGTTAGGTCGCCGAGGGCGGCAGAGCCCAATTAACTCCATGCAAGCATTGGCTGAAGAGATTGGTACCAGTCGATTTTGGAAATATTTAGGCTGGTCCGGGGTCATTGCAGGTCTGTTGATTCTGTCGTATTACAGTGTGATTGCAGGCTGGGCACTGGCCTATGTTTTCCGCACAGCCAGTGGTGTCTTTGTCAATGTGACAGGAGATGGGGCGAGCAGTTTATTTGGACGTTTTGTGGCGGATCCGGAGAAACTGTTAGCATGGCATACCCTTTTTATGGTTATGACCATGGCTGTGGTTGCGCGAGGGGTGAAGGGCGGCCTGGAGAAAGCAGTTCGTTTTTTGATGCCGACGCTATTTCTGATTCTTATTATCCTTCTGGGTTATGCAATGAATCTAGGTGAGTTTTCTCGCGGTGTTGCATTCTTGTTTGATGCCGATTTTTCAAAGATATCAGCAAATGGCGTGTTAACGGCGATGGGGCATGCCTTCTTTACCTTAAGCTTAGGCATGGGAGCGATCATGGTGTATGGCTCTTATCTGCCAAGTAATGTCTCGATCGCGAAGACATCGATTGTGATCGCACTCATGGACACGTCGGTTGCCCTGGTGGCGGGATTGATTATTTTCCCCATTGTATTTGCCAATGGACTCGAACCAGGAGCTGGGCCAGGACTGATTTTTCAAACCCTGCCGATTGCCTTTGGGCAGATGCCGGGTGGCGTATTTTTCGGTACGTTATTTTTTGTGTTATTGGTTTTCGCGGCATGGACATCGGCTATTTCATTAATTGAACCTGCTGTTGCATGGCTTGTGGAAAATAGAGGGCATACACGTGTTTATGCTGCAGTCGTAATGGGTATTGTGACGTGGTCATTGGGATTACTCACGGTATTATCTTTTAATCTATGGTCTGAGTTTAAACCCTTATCGAATATAAGTGCGTTTGAAAATAGCACGATGTTTGATTTGTTAGATTATTTAACCGCAAACATCATGTTGCCAATTGGTGGTTTGTTAATTGCTGTGTTTGCTGGTTGGATAATGAAACGAGAAACAACCATGCATGAACTGGATATTCATGACCAAATGCATCTAGGTTATCGTACCTGGCGTATCCTGGTGAAATTTGTCGCGCCTACAGCGGTTGTCATTGTATTCCTTAAAGTAACTGATGTTTTTGATGTTGCTGTTATCTTTAATGCATTTTTAGGTTAAACGTTTTATGCCTGTTATTAATAAAAGTGCGCTGGTACCTTATACGGCAAAAGAAATGTACATGCTGGTTGATGACATTAATGCCTACCCGGAATTTTTGCCGTGGTGTGGTGACGCCAAAGTGCTTGAGCGAGATGAAGATGAAGTCAGGGCAAGTATTTTATTATCACGTAGTGGACTTAAAAAAAGTTTTACGACCTTAAACCGATTGCAAGCCGGTAAAATGATTGAGATGCGTTTGGTAGAAGGGCCGTTCAGTCATTTGCAGGGATTTTGGCGTTTTGAGAGCCTGAGTGAATCCGCCAGCAAAATTATGTTTGATATCGAGTTTGAATTTTCGAATAAATTATTAGCCATGACAGTTGGTCCTGTGTTTAGTCAAATAACCAACACGATTGTTGATGCGTTCACAAAGCGTGCGATAGAAATTTATGGAAAACGTTAAACAAATAACGGTGGAAGTCGCTTATGCCTTGCCTGATGAGCAACGTATTATTTCGGTTGTCGTTGACGAAGGAGTGGAATTGCTTACAGCGGTTAAGCAGTCAGGTATTCTTGAAGAATTCCCGAGTATTGATATTGATAATTCAAAAGTTGGTATTTTTGGAAAATTAAAAAAAGCCGACACCGTTTTACGTGAAGGTGACCGTGTCGAAATTTATCGAAAACTGATTGCGGATCCTAAACGGGTTCGCAAGGAACGTGCGGCACAAGGTAAGCAAACACGTAAGGGTGGTGGCGCTGCAAAGGTAAAGGACAGTAGCGCGAGCAAAAAAGTCTAAGCCTTACTTGTCTTTTTTTTCTAAACCAACAGCGCCAAGTGCACGATCAAAAATACCAAGATTACGTTCCTGGTAAGGTACCTCAACGACTTCGGTTTTCTTTTTCACAGACTCATCTTTGAGTGGACGCATATCTCCTTCAACGCGCGAAAGCTTGTCGTTTTCAAAAAACAAGGTGACGCGGGTTTTCTCAGTCGGTGCATGCGTACTGCGGTGGATACGGTATAGGTAGTCCCAACGGTTTTCATGAAATGTGTCATTTATCATGGGTGACCCCATGATGAAGCGCACTTGTCGTTTCCCCATACCCGGGCGTAATTTGTTGAGCATCGCCTGGTTGATGATATTACCCTGTTGGATGGATATCTTGTGGATAACCTCTGGCACAGCGTCAGGGACTTCCGGTAATGACCAGTCTGAACACGCGGTGAGCAACGGGAGCGCCGAGACGAACAGTGTTGAAATGAGAATCTTTTGCATTTGCGAATGTATTGCATTATCGTTTAATTAATTGTTATTTTACCCCAATTTCAGACGAAACGCAGCACTATTAGCGCATATTAATGAGCACGGTGAAAATGAGCGTAAAACAGGAGGCTTAAGTATGGAAAGTGCCGATATCAAGAAAGCCGGTCTGAAAGTGACCTTGCCAAGAATTAAGATTCTCGACATTATGGAAAAAAGCGAAACACGTCATCTCAGCGCAGAAGATGTCTATAAACATCTATTAGAAGATGGCGAAGAAGTGGGTTTAGCCACGGTTTATCGTGTTTTAACGCAGTTTGAATCAGCCGGGCTGGTATCTCGACATCATTTTGATGAAGGGCATTCGGTTTTTGAATTAAACCAGGGCCATCACCATGACCATATTGTGTGTGTGAAGTGTGGCAAGGTTGAAGAGTTTATCGACGAAACCATCGAGCAGCGTCAGAAAGATATTGCTGCTGATGCCGGTTTCCAGATCACCGATCATTGCCTGTATATCTATGGAGTTTGTGGAACTTGCCAATAAAAATGAGTGGCCAAGGATAACCTTACCGTTTGAATCAATATGTGGGGATCAGGTGTACTGACGCCTTAATGCTAAAAACAACAATATCTGGCAGAATTTACCAGTAAAAGCACTAGCCTTTTACTTTGAGAAAATGTAGACGGGGGAGCAAGATTCATAGGTCGCGAAAACTGGGGATTGAAAATACTTAATGACGTTTGAAGGGGGTTAAGTGAAAAGGATATTCCATATTATGATGACTAGCAGAACCCTCTGGATACGTTCAATATCTGCATTAATACTTGTAGTCTCCTCTTTAAATGTGGCGGCTTACGACTGTAATGAAAAATCCCCTACCTTCAAAAAAGAAGGGGATAATTACTTTAATTTCCATGATGCCAAACCCTTAACGACAGAACAAAGAACAGATATAAAGCGAATATTTTCATCACTAAAAAAGAGGCTCAGGGGCGAGGGTGTCGTTACCCTTTGTGAAGACATTGAGGGAAAGACCATTAAGGTCGTTAGCAAGGAGAAACTTTCAGCTGAAGTCGAGCTTCAATCAAATGGACATTTATCTATTCAGCTTGACGTATACAATCGGCATAATAAAATTAGCGATATCGAATCATTGAATTATTTTAGTAAAACGGATCACCTCTCATTTATCAGTAAAGCGCCAAACAGTTTTAGCTTTAGCTATAAAATAAGAAATTTTAACCGCAGGGGAGTGAATGTATTTAAGGAGAAATTTGTAACCCTTAGTGTGAATGATGGAGTTCTTACAATTCATACGTTGAACTTTTATTTTGGTTATTTTGTATCTTCCACTAAAAGAACATTGCATCCTTAGTATAAAGTGTAAAAGTGTAAAAGGGGTTAGTACCTTTTACATCAGAATGTTAACTGCTTGCTATTGATCTGGAACGAATTTTATAAAAGGAACTTTTTATATGTGTAGAATATATTTGTTAGGTATTTTTCTATTATTAACGGGCTGTGCTGTAACGGATCAAGGGAAAAAGCCTACCCCAGTGGCAGGAAAACAAAATGTTTATCAATTCAATGTTTACTTTAGTATAGTTGATAAACAGGAAGTACAAGCCTATGCAGAAAATGCTGCCGCCAAGCTTGCTAAAGAAAAGAAATGTGCTTCATACCAGCTAGAGGATTTTGGTCACAAGCTTTGGCTAGACCGTTATTATGTTTATCATGCATCACTCTCATGTGAATGAATCAATAAGCGTTAAGCACGATTGAGCCGGCAGCAAATATTGTTAAATACCCTTTAGCTGGCCTTAGCTCTTTCTATCATCTCTTCAGCATGAGCTAAAGTTTGTTTGGTTATTTCAACGCCACCCAACATACGCGCGATTTCCTGGCCACGCGCGGCTTCATCTAAAGATTCAATTTGAGTGCCGGTACTGTCGCTGCCACGCGTTTTACTCACTTGTAAATGATTGTGTGCTTGCGCAGCGACCTGGGGTAGGTGGGTAACACAGAGTACCTGCCGGTTTTCTGCCAGTGCGCGCAGGCGTGCCCCTACTATTTCGGCTACGCCACCACCGATACCGACATCCACTTCATCGAAGATCAGCGTCGGGATGTGAACATCATTGGCCAGCACGACTTGAATGGCCAAACTAATACGTGAAAGCTCACCACCGGAGGCGACTTTGCTCAGTGCCTTAGGCGGTTGGCCTGGATTGGCGCTAACGGTGAAGACAACACGCTCTAACCCTAATGGCGATGGACTATTCACATCACGTGATTCAAGTTCGATATTAAAACAACCACCGGGCATGCCGAGTTCCTGCATGTGTTCAGTGACGCGCTGTGAAAGCAGCGCGGTTTGCTTTTTGCGGCTCGCAGTTAATTTTTTCGCGAGCTTGTTGTATTCAGATAATTTTTTAGCAATGTCTTCTTGCAGGCCTTCTAAACGTGTTTCGGCGTGTTCAAGGTTATCAAGTTCTTCTTTTAATGACAGGTGTTTGTCTGCTAATTCATTCGGTTCAACATGATGCTTGCGTGCAAAATCAAGCAGGGCACCAATGCGGGTTTCAACTTCTTGTAATCGCGCTGGATCGGCATCAATGCCGCCAAGATAATGTCGTAATCCGGAAACGGCTTCTTGAACTTCTGCGAGTGCGCCATTTAATAAATCAGAAAATTCGCCTAGTTTACTATCGACATCACGCAGTTCATCAAGTGATGAAATAGCACGCGCGATTAATGTGCTGGCGGCGGCATCTTCGTTGTCTTCTAAACTTTCCAGAATTTGATGGCCGGTAGTTTGTAATTGCCCAACATTGGCAAGGCGAGCATGTTCGGCATTGATCAGATCGTATTCACCCGCTTGTGGTGCAAGCGTGTCGAGTTCATCAACTTGATAGCGTAACAAATCAAGTTGTGCATCACGATCTTGTGCGGCACTACTTAGGCGTTGGTATTCATCATTGGCTTCGCGCCAGGTTTGATACGTTGCAGAAAGTTTATTGAGTAAGTCAGCATGACCCGCAAAGTCATCGAGCAGGCGACGTTGTTCATCATTCCTTAATAAGGATTGATGTTCATGTTGTCCATGAATGTCGATCAATAATTCACCCAGGGCGCGCAGTGATTGCATGGGAACGGGACTACCGTTAATAAAACCTTTCGAACGACCTTCTGCTGCAATAGTGCGGCGAATTAAACAATCATCACCGTCATCGAGATCATTTTCCTCAAGCCATGCAATGGCATCGGGTAAATTATTAATATTAAAGGTGGCAGCAATTTCTGCTCGTTTGCAATTAACACGCACCACACCTGCATCCGCACGGTCACCGAGTGCAAGTCCAAGTGCATCAATAAGAATAGATTTGCCTGCACCGGTTTCACCCGTAAGGGCACTCATACCCAATGCCAGATTAACCTCTAGTTCGTCAATAATAGCAAAGTCACGAATACGTATATGATTTAGCATGGCGTTTATAGACGGTGTCCCCAGTGCAATTTGGCACGCAGGATTTCGTAGTAGTTGTAGTCAGCAGGATGAATCATGTGTACAGGTGTCTGATTCTTTGTAATGCGAACGCTATCACCAATGCCGAGATTGACATTCAATTGTCCATCACAGGTAACAAGCGCATCACCGTGGTTCTTATCGCTGATACGGATCTCAATATCACTATCGGCATCGATCACAATAGGGCGTTGGCTCATGGTGTGCGGACAGATTGGGACAAGGACGATTGCATCGAGACCGGGATGTAAAATTGGCCCGCCACTTGAAAGCGCATAGGCGGTTGAACCTGTGGGCGTTGAAACAATCAGTCCATCGGCGCGCTGCGTATTAACGTATTGACCATTGATGTATAAGTCCAGCTCGATCATGCGAGCCACATGGCCTTTGTGAACAATAATGTCGTTAAAGGCATCGCTGGATGTGATGTCGCCATCGCCGTTTTCATATTCAAAACGACCATGGAGGAGGAAACGTTCTTCTTCGACGTACTCGCCATCAAGAATTGCATTAAGACGCCCGCTGATTTTCTCGGAATGGATGTCAGTCAGAAAGCCAAGTCGACCCAGGTTAATCCCGAGTAGGGGGACATGGTATTCATTCATGCTGCGTGCCGCATTCAGGAAAGTGCCATCACCACCAACAACAATAACAAGATCGCATTGCTGCCCAATTTCGTCACGATCGGCAGTGGGGATTTCAAGTTCAGTTAGCAGCATGGCGCTGACTTCATCCAATAATACCTTACAGCCGCGTTCTACGAGCAATTCGTGCACCGCCAGGATAGTTTCGCCTACTGAGGTATCACGAAATTTGCCGATAATTCCGATAGTGTTAAAGCTGGTGGCCACGCAAGAATCCCTTTAGATCATTTTTATTTGTCATTCATTATTATAGTGTGCAAATTAGCACGATGCCGCAAACCACGCCAATTACTGAATTGACTTGGCCTTCGGCACTCTCATATTATGGGCGTTAATGCAGCGCAGGAATAGCCCCCGGTAATGACAAAGCAGCAACCATTGAATGAACGTGCCCAACACCTGTTACGGGTATTGATTGACCGTTATATTGAGGATGGCAAGCCAGTAGGCTCGCGTACTCTGGCGCGTGAAACACGCCTGGACTTAAGTCCGGCGACGATTCGTAATGTCATGTCAGATCTTGAAGAATTAGGCTTAGTGGCAGCACCACATACCTCGGCCGGTCGGATCCCGACGGTGAAGGGTTATCGTTTTTTTGTTGATACCCTGTTATCCCTACAGCCTCTGGGTGATAGTGAAGTTGAGCAATTGCAAACACGTTTTAGCAAGGAAGAAGGTGGGCAGGGGCTGATTAATTCTGTCTCGGACATGTTATCTGGCGTGACCAGCCTTGCCGGTGTGGTGACATTACCAAACCGTAACAGCAGCGGATGGCGGCACATGGAATTCCTGCCGATGTCTGAAAACCGTGTGCTTACCGTGGTGGTTGGCAACGACGACCAAATCCAGAACCGCATTTTTACGACCGCCAGACCCTTTAGCCCAGCCGAGCTGCAGCAGGCATCCAACTATTTAAACAGTTTGTTTAGCGGTAAAGGCTTTGCCGAGGTCCGCACCACGATTGTCCATGAGATGCAGGAAGCCAAGGAACGCATGGACAAACTGACCCTGGCCACCATGGAAATGGCTGAACAAGTTTGTCAGAGTGCGGAACGTCATGACGACTTCGTTTTAGCGGGTCAAACGAACCTGATGGGCGTCAATGAGTTATCGAATATCGATAAATTACGTGATTTATTTGATGCCTTTAGCGCCAAACGCGATATTTTGCATATTTTAGATGAATGTCAGCAAGCTGATGGTGTGCAGATATTTATTGGAGAAGAGTCTGGCTACCATCCGCTGGACGAATGCAGTGTGATCACCTCGCCCTATGAGGTAGATGGCGAGGTTGCCGGGGTGCTGGGTGTTATCGGCCCAACTCGCATGGCCTACGAAAGAGTCATCCCCATTGTCGATATTACGGCAAAATTGCTCACAAGCACCTTGAAGCTACGAAATTAACCCATATATGTGTAGGTACTTTATAAAGGTTCTGGCCAATTGCCAGGGCAGAGGGTCGTATTGGCGGCCTCAATTGCGTGGAGAATGGAAGAATAATGAGTGAAGAACAGCAAAATGAAGACCTGGAACAAGCGATTGATGCAGAAGAAGCTGAGGTTATCGAGACGGGCGCTGAGGTATCAGTAGACCATGAAGATCACCAAATATTGTTAGAAGATGCGCGCAATAAGGCCGATGAGCACTGGAATTTGTACATGCGCACGCAGGCGGAAATGGATAATTTGCGTAAACGGGCGGAACGCGATGTGCAAAATGCACATAAATTTGGCATTGAGAAGCTGGTGGGTGAACTGCTACCAGTGATGGATAGCATGGAAATGGGCATGGCCGCGGCAGATAGCAGTGATGAAGCAACCGCCAAGTTGGTAGAAGGCATGGCGCTGACGATTAAAATGTTTGCAGATGCGCTGCAAAAAGTCGGTATTACACCGGTTGATCCGATGGGTGAGGTGTTTAACCCGGAATTTCACCAGGCGATGAGCATGGTCGAGAACCCCGACGCAGAACCGAATACGGTCATGGCCGTGATGCAAAAAGGCTACATCCTAAATGAGCGTTTGGTGCGCCCTGCGATGGTCGTGGTTACCAAAGCACCGGCTAGTTAGGTAAAGAATAGGACGAATAACTAAAAAATAATGACTTTTTAGTGACTCAGGGGCTTGAAGCGGTATTGAGTAACCCCATATAAGTAACAAGATTAATTTTTGTAGTACTAACTGAATTTAACGGAGAAAAATCATGGGCAAGATCATCGGAATCGACTTAGGAACAACCAATTCCTGTGTATCGGTGATGGAAGGCAAAGACTTCCGTGTTATCGATAATGCTGAAGGCGACCGCACCACACCATCTATTATCGCATTCACTAGCGATGATGAAGTATTAGTAGGCCAATCTGCCAAGCGTCAGGCGGTGACTAATCCAGAAAATACCGTTTTTGCGGTAAAACGCCTGATTGGTCGTAAGTTTGACGATGCCGAAGTACAAAAAGATATTTCCATGGTGCCTTACAAGATTGTGAAGGCCGATAATGGTGATGCCTGGGTTGAAGCGCACGGCAAAAAAATGGCCGCGCCTGAAGTCTCTGCCCGTATTCTGATGAAAATGAAAAAGACCGCTGAAGATTACCTTGGCGAAGAAGTGACAGAAGCGGTTATTACGGTTCCTGCTTACTTCAATGATTCACAACGTCAGGCAACCAAAGATGCCGGTAAGATTGCCGGTCTTGATGTAAAACGCATTATCAATGAGCCAACGGCGGCAGCATTGGCTTACGGTATCGATAAGAAACCGGGCGACAGCAAGATTGTTGTTTACGATCTCGGTGGCGGTACGTTCGACGTGTCTATTATCGAAATTGCGGACATCGATGGCGAACATCAAATCGAAGTATTGTCTACAAACGGCGACACCTTCCTCGGTGGTGAAGATTTCGATTTACGTTTAATCGAATACCTTGCAGACGAATTCAAGAAAGACAACGGTGTTGATTTACACAACGACCCATTGGCATTGCAACGTCTTAAAGAAGGCGCTGAAAAAGCCAAGATTGAATTGTCATCTGCACAACAAACCGATGTTAACTTGCCTTATATCACGGCCGATGCCAGTGGTCCCAAGCACCTTAATATTAAATTGACGCGTGCCAAGCTTGAAGCGCTGGTTGAGGAATTAGTTCAACGCACTATCGACCCATGTAAGTTAGCACTGAAAGATGCGGGTTTGTCTGCATCAGACATTGATGAAGTTATTCTGGTTGGTGGTCAAACACGTATGCCTAAGGTTCAGGAAGTGGTACAGGACTTCTTCGGTAAGGAACCACGTCATGATGTTAACCCGGATGAAGCGGTTGCGATTGGCGCAAGTATCCAGGGTGGTGTATTGGGTGGTGACGTAACCGATGTATTGTTACTTGACGTAACACCTTTGTCACTTGGTATTGAAACCATGGGTGGTGTGATGACAAACCTCATCGACAAGAACACCACTATCCCGACAAAAGCGGGTCAGGTTTTCTCTACAGCCGATGACAACCAAACAGCGGTAACGGTTCATGTGTTACAGGGTGAACGTCAACAAGCTGCCGGTAATAAATCACTGGGTCGTTTTGACCTGGCCGATATTCCACCAGCGCAACGTGGCACACCTCAAATCGAAGTAACCTTCGACATTGATGCAAACGGTATCTTGAATGTGTCAGCGAAAGACAAGGCAACCGGTAAAGAGCAGTCGATTGTTATTAAAGCGTCAAGTGGTTTGTCTGACGATGAAATTGAAAACATGGTCAAAGATGCTGAAGCACATGCTGATGAAGACAAAAAGTTCCAGGAACTTGTTACGGTTCGCAATACAGCCGACCAAATGATTCATGGTTTGCAAAAATCAATGAAAGACATGGAAGATGACAAGTTCGAAGAAGGCGAAAAAGCAGCCATTGAAGCCGCGATTAAAGATCTTGAAGAAGTGAAAGATGGCGACGACAAGGAAGCGATTGAAGCGAAAACGGCGGCACTGGGTGAAGCGTCACAGAAAATGGCAGAACGCATGTATGCGCAAGAAGGTGGTGCAGATGCTGCCGCGGGTGCGGCTGGCGCTGCAGGTGCAGCCGCAGGTGCTGCGGGTGCTGCGGGTGCAGATGCAGGTGATGCGAAAGCCGATGATATTGTTGATGCTGAATTTGAAGAAGTCGACGATAAGAAATAATTAGTACGTAAGGTATGTGAAACGGACTCCGGTAACCTTGTAACAGGTTGCCGGAGTTATGTTTGTAAAGGGCGCTGAACAAAAATGTCAAAACGTGATTACTATGAAGTACTGGGTGTAGCGAAAAACGCCAGTGAGGCTGAACTCAAAAAAGCTTATCGTCGCCTGGCGATGAAGCACCATCCTGATCGTAATCCTGACAGCACAGAAGCTGAAGAAAGTTTTAAGGAAGCCAAAGAAGCCTACGAAGTATTAAATGATGCACAAAAGCGTTCGGCTTATGACCAGTTTGGTCACGCTGGTGTCGACCAGACAATGGGCGGCGGTGGCGGTGGCGGCGGACACGGTAACTTCAGTGATATTTTTGGTGATGTCTTTGGCGATATCTTTGGTGGCGCAGCCGGTGGTGGCGGCCAGGGTAGCCGTGTTTATCGTGGTGCCGATCTTCGTTACAACATGACCTTAAGCCTTGAAGATGCAGTAGCAGGAACAACTGTTAAAATTCGTGTGCCAACCATGGTTAAGTGTGGCACCTGTGATGGTAGTGGTGCGAAGAAAGGCACTTCACCTGTTAAGTGTTCAACCTGTGACGGTCACGGTCAGGTAAGAATGCAGCAGGGTTTCTTCTCTGTGCAACAAACCTGTCCGACTTGTCGTGGTAGTGGCCAGGAAATCAAAAATCCATGTGGCTCGTGTCATGGGCAAGGTCGTATTCAAGAACAAAAAACACTTTCCGTTAAAATTCCCCCCGGTGTTGATAACGGCGATCGCATTCGTCTGGGTGGTGAAGGTGAAGCTGGCGAGCATGGTGGGCCTGCGGGCGATCTGTATGTACAGATTACGGTTAACCGTCATCCGATTTTTGAGCGTCAGGATAATAACCTTTACTGTGAAGTGCCGATTGATGTTGTAACCGCTGCATTAGGTGGTGAACTGGAAGTGCCAACCTTAAGTGGCCGCGTGAAATTAAAGATTCCCGCAGGCTCTCAAAGTGGTAAATCATTCCGCCTTAAAGGCAAAGGTGTTAAGTCAGTCCGTGGCGGTAGTGTGGGTGACCTGATGTGTACTGTTGCGGTTGAAGTACCCGTTAATCTGAGCGGTAAGCAAAAAGAATTGTTGCAACAATTTGGTGATAGCTTGAAAGGCAATGGTAAGCACAGCCCAATGACTAAGTCATGGATGGACGGGGTTAAGAATTTCTTTGATGAAATGAAATTTTAATTCGCGTTAATTGAGAGTGAAGCGTCGCCAGTAATTACCTGCTGGCTCAACAAGCGGCCTTTGGCTACTCGTAATTCGCCAGAAACTAATTACTGACGCCGTTTTATTTGTGTCACTACGAATGAGTCTAAGCACTGTCAGGAAAGCTATGGCGACGCCTTGATAACGCGTCGCGGAATCTCGAAGGAGCTAGCGCTTTCCTGACAGTATTTAGCTTGAACTTCACAACGCACCCTTAACGTACTAAAATTATATCAAATAATAATTCCACATAGGTTCACCCAAATGACACGTATAGCAATAACAGGTGCCGCTGGCCGCATGGGCCGCGCCTTACTTGAAGCAGGGCAATCAACCAATGGTGTTGATGTGACTACCGCCATTGAACGTGTCGGTAGTTCTGTTATTGGCGCAGATGCGGGTGAAGTCGCCGGTATTGGTTCAATGGCCCTGGCTATCTCTGACGATCTTGCCAGCACCACAGATGCCTTTGATGTCTTCATCGATTTTACGCGTCCAGAAGTGAGTCTTGAGAATATCCGTATTTGTCGTGAAGCGGGTCGGCGCATGGTAATTGGTACCACTGGTTTTGATGATGCCGGTAAAAAGACGATTGCTGATGCTGCACAGGATATCGCTATCGTGTTTGCCCCCAATATGAGCGTTGGCGTTAACCTGTGCTTCAAGCTGCTCGATCTGGCTGCCTGCGTGATGGGTGACGAAGTCGATATCGAAGTCGTTGAAGCACACCATCGTCATAAGGTCGATGCGCCATCCGGTACGGCATTGCGCATGGGCGAGGTGGTAGCCGACGCCCTTGGTCGGGATTTGGCCGATTGCGCGGTGTATGGTCGAGAGGGTAATACCGGTGAGCGTGATAGAAAAACCATAGGATTTGAGACGATTCGTGCCGGTGATATTGTCGGTGATCACACGGTGATGTTTGCGGATATAGGTGAACGCGTTGAAATCACGCATAAGGCATCGAGTCGCTTAACCTTTGCAAATGGCGCTGTACGCGCAGCGAAATGGCTCATGGCGCATGATTCTGGTTTGTTCGACATGCAAGATGTTCTCGATTTGAAATAAATAGCGGCTAAAACTTCTCTAAAAATGGTCTGCGCATCTTCCACGAAAGCGGGCCATGCTGTACAATCCTCTTCCGGTCGGACATCTGCTCTGACTAAGCAAGTTCATATAGAATTTCAGGCGGGAGGCTTCCAAATCGGTCCCTCCCGCTTCGACTATCTGAGGATGGAGGTTCTGTGCGCCAACCTGCACTGTTAGTTCTAGAAGATGGCAGCCTGTTTCACGGCGAGTCAATTGGTATTGAGGGTCAAACCTCAGGTGAAGTCGTTTTTAATACGTCAATGACGGGCTATCAGGAAATCCTCACCGATCCTTCCTATGCACAACAAATTATTACCCTCACTGGTGCACATGTGGGCAATACGGGTACCACCTCGGAGGACGTAGAGTCCAGCAAGGTACACGCCAGTGGCCTGGTCATTAAAGATTTGCCACTGCTGCATAGCAGTTGGCGAGCTGAACAATCATTGCAGGCCTTCCTGGAAGAAAATAATGTTGTCGCGATTGCTGATATCGACACCCGCCGACTCACCCGTATTTTACGTGAGAAGGGTGCGCAGAGCGGTTGCATCATTGCGGGCGACAACATCGATGAAGCCGCCGCCATTGCCTTAGCCAAAAAATTTCCTGGTTTAAAAGGTATGGATCTGGCAAAAGAAGTCACCACCGACAAGCAATATGTCTGGACGCAACGTGTCTGGGAACTCGGCGAAGGGCACAGTGACAAAGAAGCCAAGTTACAACCGTTCCATGTTGTTGCGTACGACTTTGGTGTGAAATATAACATTCTGCGCATGCTCACTGAGCGTGGTTGTAAAGTCACCGTGGTGCCTGCCAAAACACCGGCGGCCGATGTATTGGCAATGCGCCCGGATGGTGTGTTCCTGTCGAATGGTCCCGGCGATCCACAGCCCTGTGATTACGCCATCGCGGCCATTACCTACATTCTTGAAAAGTCTGTGCCGATTTTCGGTATTTGTCTTGGTCATCAATTGCTATCGCTGGCATCAGGTGCAAAGACCATGAAGATGAAGTTTGGGCATCATGGCGCTAACCATCCGGTACAAGATATAAACTCAAAAGAAGTCATGATCACCAGTCAGAATCACGGCTTTGCGGTTGATGAAGCCAGTTTGCCGGAATACCTTGTGCCAACACATCGTTCATTGTTCGATGGTTCCTTGCAAGGGGTTAGCCGCAGTGACAAACCGGCATTTAGTTTTCAGGGACACCCTGAAGCAAGCCCGGGGCCGAACGATGTTTCACCCTTGTTTGATAACTTTATTGAATTAATGAAAGAGCGCTAGGATTATGCCAAAACGTACTGACATAAAAAGTGTTCTGATTATTGGCGCGGGCCCTATTGTGATCGGTCAGGCCTGTGAGTTTGACTACTCCGGTGCACAAGCCTGTAAGGCACTGCGCGAAGAAGGTTACCGGGTTATTCTGGTGAATTCGAACCCTGCCACCATCATGACGGATCCTGAAACGGCAGACGCTATTTATATAGAACCCATCACCTGGCAAACGGTTCGCAATATTATTGAAAAAGAAAAACCTGATGTGCTGCTACCCACCATGGGGGGGCAAACCGCACTGAACTGCGCGCTGGATTTATATCGTGAAGGTGTTTTAGAAGAACACGGCGTTGAAATGATTGGCGCATCACGTGATGCCATTGATAAAGCTGAAGACCGTGATCGTTTCCGTATTGCAATGCAGAAGATTGGTCTCGACATGCCAAAAGCGGCGGTTGCCCATAGCATGGAAGAGGCGTGGCAAGTACAAGCGCAAGTGGGTTTCCCAACCATTGTTCGCCCTTCGTTTACAATGGGGGGAAGTGGTGGTGGCATTGCCTATAACAAGGAAGAGTTTGAAGACATTTGTGAACGTGGTCTGGATCTTTCGCCGACCAATGAATTACTGGTTGAAGAATCTATCCTGGGTTGGAAAGAATATGAAATGGAAGTGGTGCGTGATCACCAGGATAACTGCATCATTATTTGTTCGATTGAAAACCTCGATCCAATGGGTGTGCACACGGGTGACTCGATTACCGTTGCCCCCGCACTGACGTTAACCGATAAAGAATATCAAATCATGCGTAATGCCTCGTTGGCAGTACTGCGTGAAATCGGTGTTGATACCGGTGGTTCAAACGTTCAGTTTGCGATTAACCCTGAAAACGGCCGCATGATCATTATTGAAATGAACCCGCGTGTGTCACGTTCTTCAGCGCTTGCATCTAAAGCAACCGGTTTCCCGATTGCAAAAATTGCTGCCAAGCTTGCAATTGGTTACACGCTGGATGAATTGAAAAACGACATTACCGGTGGTCAAACACCCGCATCGTTTGAACCCAGTATTGACTATATCGTTACCAAGATTCCGCGTTTCACCTTTGAAAAATTCCCGGACGCCGACGATCGTTTAACAACGCAAATGAAATCGGTTGGTGAAGTGATGTCGATTGGCCGTACCTTCCAGGAATCACTGCAAAAAGCCTTGCGCGGTCTTGAGATTGGTACCGATGGCCTGAATGAAATGGTCAATCTTGAAGACGATGATGCGATTACACGTATTAAACAAGAAATGGGTAATCCACATGCTGACCGGCTCTGGTATGTGGCCGATGCCTTCCGTGCGGGTATGAGCGTCGAAGAAGTATTCGATGTTTGTAAGATCGATCCATGGTTCCTTGCACAGATTGAAGACATTGTTAAAAGCGAAAATGTACTGCGTGGCACGGCGCTTGCCGATCTCGACAAACGTGGCATGTTCACACTTAAGAAAAAAGGCTTCTCGGATAGCCGTTTAGCAGGTCTGTTAAACGTTGATGAAGCCAGTGTACGTGCGCATCGTCATTCACTCGATGTACGCCCGGTTTACAAACGGGTTGATACCTGTGCGGCAGAATTTGCGACCAATACGGCTTACATGTATTCATCTTACGATGAAGAGTGTGAATCTGAACCAACGGATAAAAACAAGATCATGATTCTTGGTGGCGGGCCTAATCGTATTGGCCAGGGTATCGAGTTTGATTATTGCTGTGTGCATGCAGCCTTTGCAATGCGTGACTCAGGTTATGAAACCATTATGGTGAACTGCAACCCTGAAACAGTCTCTACCGATTACGACACATCCGATCGACTCTACTTTGAGCCACTGACACTTGAAGATGTGCTCGAGATTATTGATCGCGAAAACCCCAAGGGCGTGATTGTGCAGTACGGTGGTCAAACGCCATTGAAACTGGCTCGTCCGCTTGAAGCAGCGGGTGCACCGATTGTTGGTACCTCACCGGATGCGATTGATAAAGCCGAAGATCGCGAACGCTTCCAACAGATGATTGAGAAACTCGATTTATTGCAGCCACCAAACAGAACAGCGCGTGACCCTGAAATTGCGGTGCAACAGGCAGATGAGATTGGTTACCCATTAGTGGTTCGTCCATCGTATGTATTGGGTGGCCGGGCAATGGAAATTGTTTATAACGAAGAAGAATTACGCCGTTACATGACCGATGCCGTGCAAGTTTCAAATGACTCACCGGTATTACTGGATCGCTTCCTGGATGATGCGGTTGAGCTTGATGTTGATGCCATTTGTGATGGTGAGAATGTGGTTATTGGTGGTGTGATGCAACACATCGAACAGGCAGGCGTTCACTCGGGTGACTCGGCCTGTTCATTGCCACCGTATAACCTCCCCGAAGACATTCTTGAAGAAGTGCGCCGCCAGATCCATGTAATGGCGTTAGAGCTGGGTGTCGTCGGGTTAATGAATACACAATTTGCGATTCAGGGTGACAAGGTCTTTATTCTTGAAGTGAACCCACGTGCATCGCGTACCGTACCGTTTGTATCGAAAGCGACAGGGCGTTCACTGGCCAAAATAGCGGCGTGTTGTATGGTTGGTGAAAGCTTGGCAGAGCAGGGCGTCACCAGTGAAATCGTACCGGATTACTTCTCGGTGAAAGAGGCGGTCTTCCCATTTGTTAAGTTTCCAAGTGTGGACCCCATTCTTGGCCCGGAAATGAAATCAACCGGTGAAGTGATGGGCGTGGGCCGAACCTTTGGTGAAGCCTTCCTGAAGGCATCACTCGGTGCGGGCGTTAGCTTACCCTACCATGGCACGGCCTTTATCAGTGTCAGAGATGCCGATAAACAGGCCATTTTGTCAGTTGCACAAACGCTTGTTAAGCTGGGCTTTACCATTGTTTCAACAGGCGGAACAGCAAAGACCCTCGCAGATGCGAATATCGAATGTGAAACAGTCAATAAGGTGGGCGAAGGTCGACCACATATTGTTGATATTATTAAGAATGACCAAATCAATTTAATCGTTAACACCACGGAAGGCCGTCAGGCCATTGCCGACTCTTCAACTATTCGACGTGCGGCCTTGCAACACAAGGTAACGTATACCACCACTATTGCAGGCGCGAGTGCAATGTGTGACGCTATGGAATATGAATGTGAAGGAAACGTGAATTGTCTGCATACATTGCATGAGGAGTTGCAAGCATGAACAAAGTTCCACTAACAGCTGCTGGCGCTGAAGCGCTGCAAAAAGAATTACACCAGTTAAAAACGGTTGATCGACCAACCATTATCAAGGCGATTGCGACTGCGCGTGAACATGGCGATTTAAAAGAAAATGCCGAGTATCATGCTGCGCGTGAACAACAAAGTTTCGCAGAAGGTCGTATTGCCGATATTGAAGGCAAGCTTTCTAATGCCGAGATCATCGATGTCACGAAAATGCCGAAAACCGGTAAAGTGATTTTTGGTGTGACGGTTGATCTGTGTAATGAAGAAACCGGTGAAGAAGTGACCTACCGCATTGTCGGTGAAGATGAAGCCGATATTAAAGCGGGTATGGTTTCTGTTACCTCACCCATTTCGCGTGCCATGATCGGTAAACAGGAAGGTGACATTGCTGTAGTTCAAGCACCGGGCGGCGTCATTGAATACGAAATCCTTGAAGTAAAATACATCTAGTGAGGTTTCTGTTCATCTCTGATCGTATCTTGCTGACCCTGTGGATTGGCGGCATGTGGACGGTCGGTTATGTCGTGGCACCGACCTTGTTCGGTATACTGGATGACAGGCAGCTGGCCGGCTTTATTGCCGGCCACCTCTTTACCACCATGAGTTATATCGGCCTGGCCTGTGGTGGCTTGTTGCTGCTCGGTAATTTATACCGCGCCGGCATTAAACACAAAACTAACTACCTATTGGCACTCATGCTGGTATTGATCGCCATCGGGCAATTCATACTGCAACCGATGATGGCCGAGCTGAAAGCCCAAGGCCTGGTTGAAGGCTCCGTTGCCGCGGCCAAGTTCGGTAAACTACACGGTGTATCATCAATTCTATTTATGCTCACCAGTATTGCTGGTCTTACCCTTATTATTAAACCCGCTAAATAAGCTATTTCTTAAATACTCCTTCTGTTCTTGATGTTGCTGTAGAAGCGGCGTATCGTAATCATCAATCCTCACTTAGCTGATATGGAATATTGGTGCATAAGAAAATGAAAGTAAGGGACCGAAATGAATACCTCGCCACAAAAATTTTTATTGTTCTAGTTCCTATACTTTTTACTCGCCTGTTTATATTAGTGACAACAGATAAATTAGTTCCCCTAACTGTCCGGTTTTAAAAGGATATTTTGGTTCAATAATTATAGTTATAGGGTATCGGGTAGATCGAGACGAAACTTAAAAACACCATAGCAGTATAAGAAAAAGGCTGACAATAAAAATATCCTAAATATGATAAGGGAAGTGACAGTAAAATGATAATGCAATGTGATACATAGCTAGCTAATGCGTATATCGCCAGACATGGCTTTAGCTGCAATCTTATTAACGCCTACTTACGTGCGTACTAATGTACCCCGTCAGCACTAGTTGGACATAAAGGCCTGGTTGCATAAGAGACACTTTTTACTCATCGTTAACTTAAGAATAAGGGAACGATGATGAGAAGAAAAGATAGTACAGAAAAGAGCATACGTGATATACGCCGAGCAACGCCGAGCAACACGTAAGATGCACTACGATAGACAGGCAAGTTTATAAAACCAGATGAGCAAATGTGTCTCTTAAATCAGGCGCAAACCTGTCCAAAAGGTTTTGACGACGTACACTTAACGTGCGTGAGAATGAGGCGCGTAACCTTGTTAATTTATTGAGTATACAAGCTAGTATGAAAGAACCGTTGCTTAATGCACTAAAGAGTTCGAAGAATAATAGGCGCTTGATAAAGAAATTTGCAAGAACAAGTGGGCTTATATACTTAAGAGCGAAAGATGGCAACACTCTGGCCGATTATCGAACCGGTCAACAAATTACAAAAATTATCGATATAGTCATCCAAGCAGTAAGAGAACAAAATATAAGTCGACGATATGTGATTGATCAACTTGAGCAGTTCAATGACGAACTCAGCGATAGTGGGAATTCGTACAGAAAAATACTTAAAAATTTTACCGAGAGGCTAGATAATGAGGTAGGGGGCGGCAACTGTGCTGCTGACAATACGTGCGATAGTGATAGTGATCTAAGACACAAGAATAAATACAAATGATAGTTTTATCGGAAACCAGTATTAGTTAGCAATAAACAAAGGGGACAGAGGGATTAAAAAATGAACAGTTCCATTAAGTTGGTTAAAATTCGATCCTTCTGTTTTCTTTTGATCTCGTTGGTCTTATTCGTATTATTAAACCTGCAATGAACTGTTTTTGCTATCTGGATGACTAAACAAGGAGATAATGATATGAAAAAACTTATGTGTATTTTTGTAATATTGTTTTCTGTAGGAATCGCTTATGCTGGAGAACAACTAGGTAGCGATGAGCTTAAGTCTTTGTTAACTGGCAAAACGGTTACTGGGGAGCATTTTAAGCATGGTTTAACAAAAACGTATTATAGCGCAGATGGACGTGTTAAAAGTAAATCAGAGAGTGGTGTGGAACGTGTTGGTAAATGGTGGATAGAAGAAGAATCAAACAAACGTTGTATTAAATGGGATCATAAAAACAAGAAATTTTGTCACTACATTGAGCAAAATGAGGATGGATCTCATACTCTGATTCATGGAAATAAGGGCAAGCGCCTTGTAGAGTTTAAATCCATCAAAGAAGGTATGCAGTTCTAAGTAGCAATGAATGAGGTCAGAACACAATACTTGCTAATATAGATCGTAAGCAAATAAATGAGCGAGAGCAGATAGGGTTCAAGGTGTCAGGGTACTTGAACTGTTAATAAAATTTTACAAGGAATGTGAAGTAGCACTTTTACTAGGCGTTTCAAGTGCTCTGTGCCCTTCATTGCCAGGTAATGATTCAAAACCCGCTAGTTATAAGGTGTTGTTTTTCGGAGCTACGTGATGCTATCACTTTCTTTGTTTTATTTTATGCGCTCGTGATCTCCACATAACCCATGGGAGGCAGTAAAATGCCACTTGATACAACAAAAAACTATTTTGTCTCGAAGCCAAACGCATATTTACGCAGCAGTCCCGCAGGGGGAAGCAAGAAAAACCACCTCCTGCTTGGTGACTGGCTGCGTGTCCTCGACAAGGCCGTAACGGATGGGGCAGTTAAGGTAAGGTGTCGGAACACAAGCGGTTGGCTGAAAACAAATGAGTTCTCCGAACGGCGGGCCCTGGAGGTAAATTTTGTCGATGTCGGGCAGGGTGATGGTTGCCATATCGTTACGCCCGACGACGATATTATCGTTATTGACGCGGGTGTTGGGTCTAATATGAATCGATTTCTGTCCTGGCGTTATAACTTACGTTCGCGTAACGTCGCACGTACTGCGGATTTCGAACCGGATGAATCTCCAGAAGAACCCTGGCTCATTGACCATGTAGTGATTTCTCACCCCGACAATGACCACTATTACGGATTTTTGGACGTCTTTGAAAATCCCAAATTAAGATTTGGCACGGTATATCACAACGGCATTGTAGAGCGGCCTGATGAAGACGAAGACACAAGTCTTGACTACCCGGATGATCTCGGCGGCTATGCAACCGCAAATGGCAAGAAATATGTCTGGGACGTCATCAACACCAGTAAGAAAATGAAGGATCTGGTTAAGGTCCATAAGAAGACGCGCAAGCAATATCTCTCTACTATGCGGGCATGTGTGTCTAATACACCTGGCGTCACCTTCAAAGCCTTGTCAATTGACATGGATAAATTAGAGAATGAATTGTATCTGGAACAATTCGATCAAAACAACGACATTTCACTGCGCATTCTGGGGCCCATTGTGGAAAAAATCAGTCATGAAGGAAAGAAGCGGAAGTGTTTGCGCAAACTGGGGAATGAGGGTGTTACAAAAAATGGTCACTCGATTATCTTCAAGCTGATCTACGGGAACCTCTCGCTCATGCTAGGTGGTGACCTGAACACGCAATCTCAAGATTTCCTGTTACAGAATTATACCTCGATAACTACAAAGGCATCTTTACTGGAAAAAAAGATTCTAAAGCTAACGTCATTGGGCGACAACATTTCCGATAAGGAAAAACGGTCATTGGATACTGCCCTAGCCAAGCTCGATGTTATTGTCGCTGAAGCGCGAAGCGTTTTCGAATGTGACATCACAAAAGCATGCCATCATGGTAGCTCGCATTTCGCTGACACATTTTTGCGCGTTATAAATGCCGCCGCTACGGTAATTTCCAGCGGAGACAACGAAAGCCATGCTCATCCGCGCCCCGATGCGCTGGGTGCCTTCGGTAAATACGGGCGTGGCAATCGGCCACTGTTATTCTCGACCGAACTGGCCCGGAGCACCAGAGAGTTTACCCCGATTATTAAACATTTTGATTCGCTTCGTGACTTTCTTCGCAGGATCGAGGAGAGTGATGATGCCAAAGAATGCAAACGTCTAAAGCAGGAGATGGAGAAAAAGCAGGATCGTAATGTCGCAGTCTACGGGATGATCACGCTACGCGCTCTCGGTGACCACGTAGTTATGGCTCAAAAGCTAGAGCAAGCCCGAAAAGGAAATAAATGGGACATTCATGAACTGGCCTATAATACGAACACGCGGGAATTCGAGCTGGTATCTCATAAATAAAAGAATAAAAGGGGTCAGTGACAAATGAGAATCATTAGTGTTTAAATTGGTCACTGCTCCCATTAATCAAAATTAATCAGGAAATATAAGACAGGGAGTTATCATGAAGCGAGCATTATACATCCCCAGCCTTGGTCACGAACAGATGGACCTCACTGTGAAGGCATATGCCTTACGCATGATGAAAGCCATCGATGAAAATAATCCGGATTCATCTAAAACCTACAGGATTGAATCCAGTGATCGTGAATATGATTCCGATGGCAGTATTGCCGATGTTGTGAGTCTGTATGAAAAGAATAATGGCGCTGAAGAAGAGATTTACCGTTTTTATGAATTCAAATACGGGAATTTTCTAACAGGTAAGTTCCAGGAATCAAATATCCTATACAAGTTTATGTCGCTGCTTTTTGTATTGATAACACGATTTCTTTCAGTCACAAGGTCAATTTTTTCTTTTAAAGACGAGATTAATAATAAATCAAAAATACAAGCCTTGTATTTTACGTTTATATACTGCTTGCTGGCCGTCTACCTGGTCTCGATAATTCCAGCGCTGCTTGGGGTGTTGGCGGGTTTTGCCGAGCATGTTGACCAGCTCAAGTCATTTGCCGATACAATTAATGAGTATGAAACTGAGTACAAAGCCGTACTGGTATCATTTGCTACGTTTATGCTGCTAACACCAAATTCCAAAACAATATTTTCAACAATGGCAACAGAGTACCTGGCGGCTAACCAGTATTTAAGCGTTGGGGATCGTCGGCTATTTATTATGGGTAAACTAAGCCGGTTGATTGAGGTTGTCGCGGAGGAGGAAGCTGATGCTGAAATTGAAGTGCATTGCTATAGCTTTGGGTCAGTATTAGCAATAGATGCAATATTTCCATATGAGTCTGAGCCTAGCACCAGAATCAAAAACAATATAACAAAACTGGTTACTATTGGCTGCCCTTTTGATTTTATTGAAATTTACTGGACAAATTATTTTTCCGAACGCAAATATTCAAAGCTGTCATTGCGCACATGGCACAACATACATTCTGACCTTGATGTTTTATCAACAAAGTTTGCCAACGCCCCGGTGAAGCAGAATAAGTTTATAGGATCAAAAGAGTTCTGGGGTAAATTTGAAAACATTGATATCAAGTACAATATGGTTAACCCACAACAAGTCTCCTATACGCAAATGTTTTTGTTCTACGGTTTGAAAGCGCACCAAATGTACTGGGATAAACACGTTGACTCAAAAAGTTGCTTATCTAACATAGTGAAAACCGAATAAAAACTTAGAATTAAAAAGACTAGGCGCCAGGGGGCAATCGTTTCTGACATATGTTTTAAATAAAAGGGGAAGTGACAAATAAGCATGGACATCGCTAATAATATTGCTCTGTGTTACTTGTTTCGTCGAACAGTAAAGCGGGAGTACTTTACTAGCATTAGCTTAACCATTTGCAACATAAGGAGATGTTACTATGCAAACTGATCCATCATCGAAGCGTCAGATAAACTATAAGGTCATGCGTGTGATAGTGGGCACCATTGCGATCTTACTATCTCCAGTTGTCTGGCTACTTTCAGATAGTGAGAACGGATTAACGTCAATAAGTATTTCCTATTGGACTGACTCACGTGATATTTTCGTGGGTTCCCTGATTGCAGTTGGTTTCTTTCTTTCCGCATATAATGGTGCGGGAGGTGAGAAAGATCGAGAATACATTCTCAGTAAATTCGCCTGTGTGTTTGCGGTTGTTGTCGCTATTTTTCCAACCAAAGGCTTTTCTGATTTAAATATTCCTGCCAAATGGGTTACCGGGATCGCGGAGTCGATTGGCCTGATTCCTCAATATATCCATTACACTGCTGCGATTCTACTTTTTGCATGTCTTATTGCGTTAATGTGGTTTTTCTCGATTCGAGCAAAGTCAAAAGGCAGACCTGGTCGAGCATTATTTTACCGCAGCATTAGCATATTGATGGGAACAGGTATCGTTGTCATTTATCTAATAGGCACAATCTTTGAGCTGTCCGATACGACTTTTTGGGTTGAGTTCTGGGGTCTGTCGCTATTTGGGCTTGGCTGGTTAGTAGCCGGTAGCTATAAAAGTACTTAGGTACAAAGAAACAGATACCAGAGAACAATACGCTCTAATAGTTGAAACAATTGGTCTCTGGTACCTAAATTCAGGTTTGTTACTGGCTCTTTTACTGCTAAGGAAATGTTATGAGTAATAATATAAGCATTCGTGATTATCTTAATTATGTGTACCCACTCGCTCGTGGATCGTTTGCATTACTGTCTGACTTGGAAATAAATGATTTTTTTAATCAACTGCTTTTTTATTACAAACTCAACCCGCAACCGCCAGCCACGATTCCTCTTGGCAAGTACATACCGCGAAATATTAAAAAGCTGCCTAAGGTCGGCGATCTATATTCACCCGCGATTATTAATCCCGATGGTTTTAGCTGTCGGAATATCTACCCTGATGATGTGCCACTCAATAATGCGTTTGTTAATGGCTTCGCATCTAATACAGATGTTGAGATCTGGCACACGAACGTCTATAACGGCTCTCTCGGTGTTTACTATTATTTAACGCCTGGCAGCGGTATCTATGTCAATCTCGGGAAAACCCTAGTCGCGCGTAATAAACTTGATGCATTGCGCAAACTTGGATTTAGTAATACAAATATCGCCAAATCTCTATATGCGGCTAAAACAGCGTATTGGCCCGCATATTACGAGGGCGAGTTACCTCCTGAAGGCACACAAACGTATTTTAAGTATCTTGTTACTGACTACATGAAGCAACATAACTGCAATCAGACCGAGGCTGAGAATACCATCATTGACGCCGCGATCAACGAAAGCAATTATTCATACGGCCGCGTTAACGATACGGGTTGGCAGGTTGATGTCGATAACTTCACGGTCGGGAAAAAGCTGGGCTACGATACCATTCAGCTTACTACTCAGGCGAATATGAATAATGGCTGGGCATTTGAGATTATTGATTTACGCGTTCTGGACAACACGCCACTCGATAAAAACATGGCACACCTGTCACAATATTATAGTATTCGTAACCCATTTGACTTGTCGACAAGCAAACCGCTATTGAATCAGTGGCCTTATTATAACCTTTACTGCGAAGATACCATGTCGGCAATAGCACAACACTATCAGTTATATAGGAGTAGGTTTGGTTTTCCGGGCCCGGGAGAGTTTAGTCCTACACCTGTACCAGGTTCCCCTTTTTAGCTTGATAGGAAATAGGCCTGTTTATACGCGAGAAATAGGGATCTAAACCGACAATGAGCACCATTAGTATTTCTTTTCGTTACCGAACATTCTAATATTACTACCTGTTCAATAAGAAAGGACTTTTATAATGAGCAAACTACTGATTTTTAATTTCGATGGCACCTCCAATGAGCCCGAAGATGCTGAGCAGAAAATCGATTCTCGGGGCAATATTGAAGATGATAACATTACCAATATTCTCAAGTTTCATTTACTGTGTGGTGGGAATTTAAAAACCAAGCCATCTGGGGCGACACCAGATCAGTTGTGTTTCTATTATAGCGGCGTGGGGACGTACGGAAATTTTTTCCAGCGGCTCTACAACTCGGGCTTATCCAGTGAAAAATTGGATGTCGCGAAGATTCTCTGGATGGCAAAAGAGGATCTCAAGGAGCATCACCAGCCGGGTGACAGAGTGTTGGTAACAGGGTTTAGTCGAGGTGCCGCACTCGCTCGTCGCTTTTCTGCAATCATTAATGATCAGGTTGGCAATGGAAATCTTATCGAAGCTGTATTCGATACGGTGGCCTCAATTGGGATGCCCAATATAAAAAAATCTGACCGGCCAAAGTCTGAGGTTGTGTTTGAGCATGGCCACTCGCTTCCCTCTAACGTCAAGCAGGCCTTGCACTGCTTGTCGTTGGACGATAAACGAAAGGCATTTCAGCCTACCTTGATGAATGCAGAGGACAGGGTCCATGAACTTTGGTTCGCAGGTGCTCATTCTGATGTGGGTGGCGGCTATTATTTTGATGGACTCGCAGATACCGCATTACGTTACATGCTTGGCTGGATTGGTGATCTGGATTGGGATGTGAAACTGATCTCACCTGACAAGGTCCCCCTTGAGGATATTACCGCTAGAGATGCCGGTTACAAGATAAGCTTAGATGATGTTTCCATTGATCCGGATGTATTTGGTAAGAATCATCAGCAATCGCGCACACCCTTGGCTGGGTTTATCAGCCTCACTGATCGGGCGTGTTGTGTTATCCAGAATGATGAAAAAACCAACATCCAACCACTGGTACACCATTCTGTATCACAACGGATTGCCGGTGACCGAAACTATGTTCCCGCTGCGCTGAAAGGTGTCATGCATAAGGTTGTCTACGATGATGGGACAACGCGGACATTTAATGGCCTGCTTGCCCATAAGGAAAAAGCACTTGGCCGCCTCACTCTATTAGAGACCGGCACGACAGTCACTACCGTTGCGCTTGCGCATCAAAAGTTTAACCGCACCGGACTCTTTTTCGAAGCAGGTGCGCAATACGAGATCAGCGTTGAAGCCAAAGCTGGAAAAGAACAAACCTGGGAAGATGCCAGTATAGAATGTGATGCCAATGGCTGGAATCGTGAAGGTGAAACGCTAGGGTTAAAGGAAGTTGCTATTGCGAGTATGGAGTTCTTACGGCGCGTACCGGCGGCTGACTGGTTTTGTCTTTGTGGCTCAATTGGCGATACCGATGACACCGCCTTTAAGATTGGCCTCAACGAGACTATAACGGCATCAGCTAGTGGCGAGCTATGTTTATTTGCCAATGACCTTGACCGGTTTTATGGCAATAACTTTGGCAAGCTGGTGGTAACCGTGCACTGCCTGAGTAAAAAGGAATAAGTAAAAACAAAAGGTTTGCCCATTCCTTATTATACTTTTAGGCTATCAATAATGGGTTTTTCTCATGTTATCGGAGTAGCTTGAGTACAAAATTTAAGGTCATCTGTAATTGAAGCACGTGCATTAAATATTGGTTTTGGCTTATGCACTAATGGATCGACATATTGATCTACTTCACGTGGGGTTGGTAGTGAAAATTCAGGTCGCTGTTAGAGGCTGGCCTGAATGCATTTTAATATCCCGTAGTCATAGGCCTCATCAAGTGCTTCAAACACAGGTTTTAATTTTTTATGTTTTGGCAGATTATCTTCGTCATCATCTATCATTTCGAGTGCATTGATAATATCGTTATATTCCGTGTCGTCTAAGCCGACGACTTTTTTGGCATCTAGCAAACCAACCGCAATGGCTTCGGCAAGGTGTGAATAAACGGTCGCAACTTTTATATCTCGTAGCCGTGCAATATTGGCAGGATTATTTCCTTTTGAATAAAACAGCAGGGTTTCATTGATGGTGTCACTGAGGCTGCTATCCAGTAGTTCTGGTAGTGGATAGGCTGCGATAATAGCCAAAAACTCACGACCATATTTGTTAAGTTTTTGTTCGCCTACGCCTGAAATAAAACGCATCGCATCCAGGGATTCAGGACGGGTATTGGCCATTTCCTGCAAGGTGCTGTCATGAAAAATAATGTAGGGTGGTATGCCGTGTTGTTTGGCAATCACCTTGCGGTGGTCACGCAGGGCGTCATACAGTTCTTCATCCACCGAACGTAAGGCAATTGATTTATTTTTCTTATTGGATTTGGATGTTGTTTCTGGTTTTAATTGGTGGCGTAGTTGTAAGGTTATTTCGCCGCGTAATAAAGGCCGCGCCTGTTCGTTCATATGCAAGCTGCCATAGCCTTCCAGATCAACATCTAAATAACCCAGTGCAATAAGTTGCCTGAATACACCGCGCCATTCGCTGTTGCTGAGTTCTTTTCCTATGCCATAGGTGCTCAGTTTATCGTGTTCGAATTTATCAATGCGTTCATTTTTTTCGCCAGTAAGCACATCAATAACATAGTTGACGCCAAATCGTTGTCCTGTGCGAACAACACAAGACAGGGCCTTTTGAGATGCTTCGGTGCCATCCCATGTTTGGGGTGGGCTTAAACAGGTGTCGCAATTGCCGCAGGGTTTCTCGAGTGTGTCATCAAAATATTTGAGTAGACTTTGACGCCGGCAACTTGTTAGTTCACATAAAGCCAACATGGCATCGAGTTTGTGATGCGAGATGCGTTTGTATTGTTCTTCCCCATCAGAGTCCTGCATCATTTTTCGCAAGGTGATGACATCTTGCAGACCATAGGCCATCCATGCGTTCGCGGGTTTTGCATCGCGCCCGGCGCGACCGGTTTCCTGATAATAGGCCTCAATACTTTTGGGAAGACTAAGGTGTGCAACAAAACGAACATCGGGTTTATCAATACCCATGCCAAATGCGATCGTTGCAACGATAATAATACCATCTTCGCGTAAAAAGCGTTGCTGATTGGCCTGGCGTTCTGCTGCAGGCATGCCAGCATGATAGGGGAGTGCTTCGCGTCCTTGCTGACAAAGCCATGCGGCGATTTGTTCAACTTTTTTACGTGACAGGCAATAAACAATTCCCGCATCACCCGCATGATGTTGCTTAATAAATTCCCCAAGCCGTTGCCTGGGGTTTTTCCCTTCACTAATGGTGTAACGAATATTAGGACGATCAAAACTATTAATAAAAACAGCCGCCTCAGTTAATTTTAATTGCTGAATGATTTCCTGCCGGGTTCGATTATCGGCGGTGGCCGTTAAAGCAATGCGTGGCACACTGGGAAAACGTTCGTGCAATATGCCCAGCTGTTGGTATTCTTTTCGAAAGTCATGCCCCCATTGTGAAACGCAGTGTGCTTCATCAATTGCGAACAGTGCGAGCTCTGTTTTTTCGAGTAAGGACAGCATGCGACCAGTGAGTAGTCTTTCTGGCGCAACATACAGCAGTTCTAATTCACCATTACGTAGTTGCTGCTCGACATGATGTTGGGTGTCACTGTCTAAACTGGAATTAAGGTAGGCAGCGCGAACGCCTAGTTCATTGAGTGCATCGACTTGATCTTGCATTAAGGCAATCAATGGAGACACAACAATACCCGTGCCTTCTCGAATTATCGCTGGAAGTTGGTAACACAGTGATTTGCCGCCACCGGTCGGCATTAAGACCAGGGCGTCTTGATCCTTGAGCAGGGCTTGAATAATGTTGGATTGATGATGGCGAAAATGCGGGTAGCCAAAGGTGTCTTGTAAGATTTGTTGTGCGCGTTGCATTAATAATGTGAAAGACGATTAATGTAGTTTATTATTTTTTGCCAGGATCAACTTTTGGCATATCAGGGTTGCATCGGTACAAGGCGGCAACATGGCCAATGCGCTGCACAAGTTCAGCACCGGATTTTTCACAAATAGCGGCGATCATTTCATCACGCTCATCACGATCACCCGCGTTGACGCGGATTTTAAGTAACTCGTGTTGTTCGAGTGCGTTGTCAATTTCATTGTGTACATTTTCGGTGAGCCCGTTGTTACCAACGGTCACAATGACTTTGAGTGCGTGGGCATATCCACGTAGTTTGCGTACCTGTTGTGAAGAAAGTGGCATAATACATCCAGTTAACTAATAAATACCGATTTTGAGGGCGCAGAGTATAACGTCCTTCGGCATGGATTACTGCCCCGCAGAGGGCATTAAGATTGAGAACATTATGGCACGCAGCAAATCCAGTAAAGGCTGGTTAAAAGAACATTTTGACGATGAGTACGTGCTGCGCGCCAAGCAGGATGGTTATCGCTCGCGTGCGGTCTATAAACTACTGGAAATTCAGAAAAAAGACCGTCTTATTAAGTCGGGTATGACCATAGTTGATCTTGGTGCTGCCCCTGGAGGCTGGTCTCAAGTAGCCGCAGAGTTAGTGGGTGAAAAGGGGGCTGTGATTGCCTTAGACATCTTGCCAATGAGTTCCCTTGCTGGTGTTGAGGTTATTGAGGGGGATTTTCGTGAGGAATCCGTCCTAAATGAATTGCTGAAAAGTCTCGATAATCGGCCTGTAGACCTTGTAATGTCTGACATGGCACCCAATATGAGTGGTATGAAGGACATGGATCAGCCGCGCGCCATGTATTTAACGGAATTGGCGCTGGAATTGGCGAATCAAGTTCTGCGTAAAGGTGGCGATATAGTGGTTAAGGTCTTCCAAGGAGAAGGTTTTGACGACTATTTACGTGCAATACGCGGTTCTTTTAGCAAAGTGCTGACACGTAAACCGGATGCATCTAGAGCCCGATCGCGCGAAGTTTATCTCGTCGGACGGGGTTTTAAAGGACAATCGTGAACAAAGTTACTTGCGTGGCACTTGTTGACAGGTAAACTATCCATATTAAAAGGTTTCAGGTAAGCCTGAACAAGAGGACTAGCACATTGGGTGATATGGGAAAAACATTAGTATTGTGGTTAGTGATCGGTACGATCTTGATTGCAGTGTTCAGCAATTTCAAAACGACGAGCTCTGGCCCACAGGAAGTGAGTTATTCGCAGTTCTATTCAGACATGAAGGCACAGCGCATTCAAAGTGTGATGGTACAGGGGCGTGAATTGATTGGTGCCTATCAAGATGGCCGTGAATTCAAAACGTACAGTCCTGAGACGGATAACAAATTATTAATTGGCGATCTGCTCAAGTACAACGTGCTGGTGAATGCCCGCGCGCCTGAGTCGACTTCATTCCTTGGCCAATTGTTTATTTCCTGGTTCCCGATGTTGCTCTTGATTGGTGTATGGATTTTCTTCATGCGCCAAATGCAAGGTGGTGGCGGTGGTCGTGGTGCGATGTCGTTCGGTAAGAGCAAGGCACGTATGCTTGGCGAAGATCAGGTCAAAATTAATTTTAGTGATGTGGCTGGTTGTGAAGAAGCCAAAGAGGAAGTGGCTGAACTGGTTGAGTTCTTACGTGACCCATCCAAATTCCAGAAACTCGGTGGCAAGATACCACAGGGTGTCTTGATGGTGGGTAGCCCGGGTACGGGTAAAACATTGCTCGCCAAAGCCATTGCGGGTGAAGCTAAAGTACCGTTCTTTACTATTTCCGGTTCAGATTTTGTTGAAATGTTTGTTGGTGTTGGTGCATCACGTGTGCGCGATATGTTTGAACAAGCTAAGAAACATGCACCGTGCATTATTTTCATTGATGAAATTGATGCGGTTGGTCGTCATCGTGGTGCCGGTCTGGGTGGCGGGCATGACGAACGCGAACAAACCTTGAACCAATTATTGGTAGAGATGGATGGCTTTGAAGGTAGTGAAGGCGTGATTGTTATTGCCGCAACTAACCGTCCTGATGTATTGGATCCTGCCTTATTACGTCCAGGCCGTTTTGACCGTCAAGTGGTTGTGCCGCTTCCTGATGTACGTGGTCGTGAACAAATTTTGAAGGTGCATATGCGTAAAGTGCCGATCTCTGATGGTGTTAATGCGCGTACCATTGCACGCGGCACACCCGGGTTTTCTGGCGCGGATTTAGCAAACCTCGTGAACGAAGCGGCGTTGTTTGCAGCGCGCGCCAATAAACGCACCGTTGATATGGATGACTTCGAGCGCGCCAAAGACAAGATCATGATGGGTGCCGAACGTCGCTCTATGGTGATGGGAGATGAAGAGAAAAAACTCACCGCTTATCATGAAGCAGGGCATGCGATTGTCGGTGAGCTTGTTCCGGAACACGATCCGGTGCATAAGGTAACCATTATTCCACGTGGTCGTGCACTGGGTGTAACGATGTTCTTACCAGAAGAAGATCGCTATAGTCATAGTAAAACACGCCTTGAAAGTGAGATATCAACCTTGTTTGGTGGTCGTATTGCTGAAGAAATCATCTTTGGTGTGGATGCCGTCACAACAGGGGCTTCTAATGACATTGAGCGTGCAACGGAAATTGCACGTAACATGGTCACCAAGTGGGGATTATCTGGAAAACTAGGCCCGCTTACGTATTCAGAAGATGATGGTGAAGTGTTCCTTGGTAAGTCAGTGACAAAACACAAGTCTGTTTCTGATGAAACCTCACATGCGATTGATGAAGAAATTCGTCAGTTTATTGATCGTAACTATGAACGTGCTGAAAAAATGTTGAACGACAACATGGATAAGCTGCACGTCATGGCAGAAGCCTTGCTTAAGTATGAAACAATTGATGCGAAGCAAATTGATGAAATCATGAATGGAAAAATACCAGGACCACCGCAAGATTGGTCTGATGACGGTGACGATTCGTCAAATGATGATGATGGCAAACCTGCGACTAAAAAATCGAGTGATAAACCGATTGGCGGTCCGGCAGGTGAACACTAAGCCTTATACTGGGCTGCAATAATAAGTAAGCCCCGCCAAGTGCGGGGCATTTTGTTTATGGGGAATAATTAGCGGTGCTTCAGCAAATCGATTGCGCAGGAAAGTGTTTGGATTTATCGACACCGAAAGTAATGGGTATCTTGAATGTTACACCGGATTCTTTTTCTGATGGCGGGCAATTTGCGGTAGCAGAATCTGCTTTTAAACAAGCGTCAAGCATGGTTGAACAAGGCGCGGCTATTGTTGATGTTGGTGGCGAGTCAACGCGACCAGGTGCGCTAGATGTCTCGGTCGATGAAGAACTTAATCGAGTTATTCCTGTCATTGAAAAAATTTCTCGTGAGTTGGATGTCATCATCTCAATTGATACGAGTAAACCAGAAGTCATTTCTGCAGCGGTGCAAGCAGGTGCGAGTCTGATTAATGATGTGAACGCACTGCGAACAGACGGCGCACTTGACGCTGCAGTGAGTGCAAAGGTGCCTGTCTGTTTAATGCATATGCAGGGTGTGCCGCGTACCATGCAAACCGACCCGAGTTACACGCACGTTACTAATGATATTATTGATTTTCTAAACAGGCGTATACAGGTATGTACTGATGCGGGTATCCATCGCGATCAGTTGATTATTGATCCTGGTTTTGGCTTTGGTAAAACGCTTGAACAAAATTATCAGTTAATGCGTGAACTGGATAGATTTAAAAAGATAGATTCTCCGTTATTGGTTGGGGTGTCACGTAAATCAATGATTGGTCATATTCTGGATGCAGAGGTTGATGACAGGCTTTTTGGCAGTGTGGCATTGGAAACGTTGGCGGTTTGGCAAGGCGCGAATATTATTCGTGCACATGACGTTGCTGCCACACGGGATGCCATAAAAATAGCGGTGGCAGTTAAAACCGCTGATTTGTGATGAGTGTCGGCGACTATTTATACTAAACTGTCATTATAAGGGCTCAAGGGAGTATGATAGTGCCATATATATGGACTATATTTAATACAGTTTTAAGAGGCATGGTTTGTTGACTAGAAAATATTTTGGCACTGATGGCATTCGTGGACGAGTGGGTAGCAACTCGGTTACCCCCGAGTTTATTATGAAACTTGGCTGGGCAGCCGGGCGCGTATTGTCGCGAGAGGGTCACGGTACCGTTTTGGTCGGTAAAGATACGCGCATCTCAGGTTATATGTTTGAGTCAGCGCTTGAAGCTGGTTTGGCGGCGGCTGGTGTTGATATTAATTTGTTAGGCCCGATGCCGACACCTGCGGTTGCTTACTTGACCCGTACTTTTCATGCCCAGGCCGGTATTGTGATCAGTGCGTCGCACAATGAGTTTAATGATAATGGTATTAAGTTCTTTTCGGGTGATGGTACAAAGCTCGAGGATGATGTTGAATTAGCGATTGAGGCTGAAATTGATAAGCCAATGACCACGGTTGACTCATCCAAGTTGGGTAAGGCATCGCGCATTTCAGATGCTGCTGGTCGTTACATTGAGTTTTGTAAAAGCACGGTACCGATGCGCTTGGATCTTAAAGGCATCCGTATTGTTGTTGATTGCGCACACGGTGCGACATATCATATTGCGCCGCGCGTATTTGAAGAGTTAGGCGCTGAAGTTATTTCAATCGGCGTTGAACCTGATGGATTAAACATTAATCATAATTGTGGTTCGACAAAACCAGAAGCATTGCAAGCCGCTGTTGTTGAGTTGAGCGCTGATGTGGGTGTTGCACTCGATGGTGATGGTGACCGTTTGATTATGGTTGATGCTGAGGGCAACCTCGTTGATGGCGATCAAATCCTTTATATCATTGCGATGTCGCGCCTGCTGGATGAGCAACTTGATGGATCGGTTGTTGGCACCGTGATGAGTAACCTTGGTCTTGAACATGCGTTAAAAAAACAAGGTATTGGTTTCCGTCGTTCTAAAGTGGGTGACCGGTATGTGATGAACATGTTACGTGAGTCGGATTGGTCACTCGGTGGTGAAAGCTCGGGTCATATCATTTGTTTAGACCGTACCAGTACTGGTGATGGTATTGTGGCTGCTCTGCAGGTGTTGTATGCGATGTCTTCTTCCAAAAAGTCACTGGATCAATTGTTGGTTGGCCTTACTTTATACCCACAAACATTAATTAACATACCGCTTGATATCCCGTTTAATTTTTCCGAGTCAGTGATCGTCAAAGGCGCCATGCAAGAGGCGGAATATCAGCTGGGTGATAGTGGTCGTATTTTATTACGCGCGTCGGGTACCGAACCGTTGCTCAGGGTCATGGTTGAAGGCAAAGATGCTGATTTAGTGCAACAACAGGCAGATTTACTGGCTAATGCGGTACGTGAGGCCTCGAGCAGTCACTCTGTGCAATCAGCATCATTATAAAACTACCTAAACTCCCTTCATTTGGTCTCTACGGCACTGATGTGATTGATTTTTTACCCCATGACCGGTAAGCTTGCGGCCGTTTTGAATTCAGATTTGAGGAAAGAAGTATGTCACGACGCATTATGGTAGCCGGGAACTGGAAAATGAATGGTTCCAATGACAGTATTACGAGCCTGCTGACCGATATTAAGGCTGGTATGGACGCTGCTGATAAGACCACAGTCGTGGTATGTCCTCCTATGATCTATATCCATAAGGTCCAGGAATTAACCGCAGGCACCGAAATTGGTGTGGGCGCGCAAAACCTGTCGGTTGAAACATCGGGCGCGTTTACCGGCGAGATGTCTTCAGCGATGTTGACGGATAACGGTTGTACCTACGTGATTGTAGGCCATTCAGAACGCCGTGCGCTTTACCATGAAGATGACATGCTGGTCGCCAAGAAATACGGTGTGGCACGTGCAGGTGGCCTGACGCCTATCCTTTGTATTGGCGAAACGCTTGAAGAGCGTGAAGCAGGCATTACAGAACAAGTCGTAGGTCGTCAGTTAGATGCCGTGATCGCAATGGAAGGTGTGAGCGCCTTAGCCGATGGTGTGATTGCCTATGAGCCTGTTTGGGCCATTGGTACGGGTAAAACAGCGACGCCACAACAAGCTCAAGATGTACATGCCTTTATTCGCGCGCGTATTGCATCGGTTGATGCCGATGTCGCTGCAAAGGTTCAGATTCTTTACGGTGGTAGTGTTAAAGGTTCAAATGCGGCAGAATTGTTTGCCAATGAAGATATCGATGGTGGTTTGATCGGTGGTGCCTCGCTTGATGCAGAGGACTTCCTTAAGATTTGTACTGCAGCTAATTGATTTAATTAATTTTATTTACTTTAGAGACGACTATGTCATCCATTATTCTTAGCATTCACGTCATTATCGCTATCATTTTGATAGGGCTTATCCTTGTGCAGCACGGCAAGGGCGCTGATGCCGGTGCGGCTTTTGGTAGTGGGGCATCCTCAACCGTATTTGGTAGCCAGGGCAGTGCGTCATTTTTAACGCGTTTAACAGCGGGCCTGGCAACGGCTTTTTTCCTGACTAGCCTCGGCTTAGCGTATGTTACTAAAACCAATACGACGGATAAGGATGAGATTGATATTCCTGCACAAGTTGAGCAGGTGATCCCTAAGGAAGCGCCCGCGGTTGATGCAGGTGATAAGCCCGCATTACCCACTGAAATGTCACAGGACAAACCGGTTTCACCTACGGGTAAAGCAGGTGATAAACCTGTAGCACCGACCAGTAAGGCAAGTGATAAGCCAGCAGTGCCTGTTACAGATATTCCAGAATAATAATGAAATAATGACCACTGGCCTGCTTTTCACCCTCGAAAAGCATGATATGGCCAACACTGCCGACGTGGTGAAATTGGTAGACACGCCATCTTGAGGGGGTGGTTCACGTAAGTGAGTGGCGGTTCAAATCCGCCCGTCGGCACCATACCCAAACGGTATCATTAAAAATGGTGATACCGTTTTTTTATACCTGCAAAAAGTTTACTTCAAGTCATTGATTTATAATACGTATCGATGATTTAACAAACTTGACACAAAATTCCACGCTGGCCATACTGCCTGCCTTGTCGTACACAGAATAATAAGAACGTAATGCTTAGTAATAGAATAGACACAACAGTGAAGGAGGGGTCAGCTCATGCTTGAAAACTACCTACCTGTATTAGTATTTTTGATCATCGGTGGTGCGGTTGGTGCAGTGATGCTCGCCATAGGTTGGGTTCTTGGTCCAACTCGCCCAGACGCTGAAAAACTCTCACCTTATGAATGTGGTTTCGAGGCCTTTGATGATTCGCGTATGAAATTTGACGTGCGTTACTACCTCGTGGCTATCCTGTTCATTATCTTTGATTTAGAAATTGCATTTTTATTCCCGTGGGCCATTGTGCTTGAGCAAGTCGGTTGGTTTGGCTTTGCTGCCATGTCGGTTTTTCTTGGCATCCTCGTTATTGGGTTTATCTATGAGTGGAAGAAAGGAGCCCTGGAATGGGAGTAGAGGGCGTACTTGAGAAGGGTTTTGTCACCACCAATGCTGACAAGCTGATCAACTGGGCGCGTACCGGTTCAATGTGGCCAATGACCTTCGGTCTGGCATGTTGTGCGGTTGAAATGATGCACTCGGCGGCCAGTCGTTACGATTTGGATCGTTTTGGTATTATTTTCCGCCCCAGTCCTCGTCAATCAGACGTCATGATTGTTGCGGGCACCCTGGTGAATAAAATGGCACCGGCATTACGCAAAGTGTACGACCAGATGGCTGAGCCACGCTGGGTTATCTCAATGGGCTCATGTGCTAATGGTGGTGGTTACTATCATTATTCCTATGCCGTTGTACGAGGCTGTGACCGTATTGTACCGGTTGATGTGTATGTTCCCGGTTGCCCGCCAACAGCAGAGGCATTGATCTACGGCATCATGCAGTTACAGAATAAAATTAAACGCACTAATACAATTGCCCGGACTTGATAAAGAATTCAGTCAATGAGTGAAGAAGAAATAATAAAATCACCGCTGCAAACGCGTGCCGATAGCTTGCAAGAACGTTTTGCTGCTCAAGCAGTGGACGTGCTGGTGGCTCATCGTGAAATCACCCTGGAAGTGCCACGTGAACATCTGATTACAGTGTGCACGGCCTTACGTGATGAACCTGAACTTGCATTTTCGCAGTTGATGGATGTCTGTGGCGTCGATTACGCTAGCTTCGGCGAAGTTGAGTGGGAAACCAATAGTGCGTCAAGCAGTGGTTTTAGTCGTGCGGTTGATGCCAACAAGGCGCGCGAAACAAAATGGGAAAAAAATCGTTTCGCCGTTGTCTACCACTTGATTTCTTATCGACACAATACCCGTGTTCGTGTGCGCACATTTGCGGATAGCGAATTTCCCGTTGTTGATTCGGTTGTTGATATCTGGAATAGCGCAAACTGGTTTGAACGTGAAGCGTTTGACCTGTTCGGTATTTTATTTGATGGCCATCCTGATCTGCGTCGCATCCTTACCGATTATGGTTTTGTTGGCCACCCATTCCGTAAAGATTTCCCGTTAATCGGCGAAGTTGAAATGCGTTATGACGCTGATAAAAAACGTGTTGTTTACCAACCAGTGAGCATTGAAGAACGCGTGCTAGTTCCGCGTGTTATTCGTGGTGACAATTTGCATGGTATCGATGAAGACTCAACTGATATGGCGGAAACTGAATAATGCCTGAAATCAGAAATTACACTTTAAACTTTGGTCCACAGCATCCGGCTGCGCATGGTGTATTACGCCTGGTGCTTGAGCTTGATGGTGAAGTGGTACAACGTGCCGACCCCCATGTTGGTTTATTGCATCGCGGGACTGAGAAATTAGCGGAGAGCAAGCCGTTCAACCAAAGCATTGGTTACATGGATCGTCTCGATTATGTTTCCATGATGTGTAATGAACATGGTTACGTACTAGCGATTGAAAAATTACTGGGTGTGCAAGCACCAGAACGTGCGCAATATATTCGCGTCATGTTTGACGAAATTACCCGTATCCTGAATCACCTGATGTGGTTAGGAACTCACGCACTCGATATTGGTGCAATGACATTGTTCCTGTACTGTTTTCGCGAGCGAGAAGATTTAATGGATGTTTACGAAGCGGTTTCGGGCGCGCGTATGCATGCAACCTATTACCGTCCAGGTGGTGTTTACCGTGATCTGCCTGAATCAATGCCACAGTTTAATGTATCAAAATGGCATAACGCAGCCGACGTTGCGAAAATGAATGAAGCGCGTAGCGGTAGTTTGCTCGATTTTATTGAAGATTTTGTACAACGTTTCCCGGCATTGCTGGATGAATACGAAACACTGTTAACCGACAACCGTATTTGGAAACAACGCACTGTTGGTATTGCAACTGTTTCACCTGAACGAGCATTACAGCTTGGTTTTACCGGCCCGATGCTGCGCGGTTCAGGCGTGGAATGGGACCTGCGAAAAAAACAGCCATACGAAGTGTACGACAAACTTAAGTTTGATATTCCGGTTGGCGTAAATGGTGATTGTTATGACCGTTATTTAGTGCGTATGGAAGAGTTCCGTCAATCGAACCGCATTATTCAACAATGTGTAGATTGGCTGCGTGCCAACCCGGGTCCGGTGATGTTAGATGATAACAAGGTATCACCACCACCACGTGAAGACATGAAGGGTGATATGGAAGCACTTATCCATCACTTTAAATTATTTACCGAAGGTTACTGTGTGCCAGAAGGTGAAGCCTATGCTGCTGTTGAACACCCAAAAGGTGAATTCGGTGTGTACATGGTTTCTGATGGTGCGAATAAACCGTATCGCGTCAAAGTACGTGCACCTGGTTTTGCCCATTTGTCTGCGATGGATGAGATGGTCAAGGGACACATGATTTCAGATGTGGTGTCGGTTATCGGTACCATGGATATTGTATTCGGCGAGATTGACCGCTAATGAGTGAACAAATGCAAACAGCCAACGAAGTATTGAGTGAATCAGTACGCAGTGAAATTGAACATTGGCTAACCAAGTTTCCGGCTGATCGTCGTGAATCGGCAGTGATCCCGGCACTGACTGCTGCACAAGATCAGAACGGTGGTTGGTTAACCGAAGAAATTATGAATGCGGTGGCAGAATACATTGGTATGCCACGCGTGAGTGTTTATGAAGTCGCAACATTTTATTCAATGTTTGATCGCGAACCGTGTGGTCGTCACAAAATTAATATCTGCACCAATATTTGTTGCATGTTAATGGGGTCAGACACGGTTGTTGAATACATAGAAAAGAAACTTGGTATCAAGCAGGGTGAAACAACCGCTGATGGCAAGTTTACAATGAAGATAGAAGAAGAATGTTTGGCAGCGTGTGGTGGTGGTCCAATGATGGTTGTTGATGGACATTACTACGAAAAATTAACGCCCGAAAAAATTGACACAATCCTAGACGGATTGGATTAGAAAAGGTTAAGGCGGACTCATCATGGCAAACGAAGTTTGTTTCCAGACAATGCAATTTGAACAGCCGTGGACACTTGATAACTATATCAAGACCGGTGGTTATGAAGCGCTGAAAAAGATTTTTGCGGAAAAAATATCGCAGGAAGATGTTATTGAGATGGTCAAAGGGTCAGCCTTGCGCGGACGTGGTGGAGCTGGCTTCTCAACCGGGTTGAAGTGGAGCTTTATGCCACGCACTGCGGCCGGTGAAAAATATATCGTTTGTAACTCGGATGAAAGTGAGCCGGGTACATTTAAAGACCGCGATATCCTGCGTTTTAATCCGCATTCCGTTGTTGAAGGTATGATTATTGCCGGTTACGCCATTGGCGCAACGGCCGGTTACAATTACCTGCGTGGTGAATTTCATCACGAGCCATTTGAACGTTTTGAGCAAGCATTGAAAGAAGCTTACGACGCAGGTTTACTGGGTAAAGATATTCTTGGTTCAGGGTTTGATTTTGAGTTGTATGGACACCTCGGTGCAGGGGCGTATATTTGTGGAGAAGAAACCGCGCTGCTTGAATCACTGGAAGGTAAAAAAGGCCAGCCTCGTTTTAAACCGCCGTTTCCTGCCAACTTTGGTTTGTACGGCAAGCCAACGACGATTAATAATACCGAAACATTAGCATCAGTTCCTGCGATTATTCGCAATGGTGCAGAGTGGTTCCTTGAGTTAGGTAAGCCAAATAATGGCGGCATGAAATTATTTTCGATTGCCGGACACGTTAATAAGCCCGGTGTATATGAAATCCCAATGGGTACCCCGTTTAAAGACCTGCTTGAATTAGCCGGTGGCGTGCGTGACGGGCACACATTAAAGGCCGTTATTCCTGGTGGTTGTTCTATGCCAGTGATGCCAGCAGATGTCATTATGGAATGTGATTTGGATTACGACTCAATTGCCAAAGCAGGTTCAGCATTGGGTTCGGGTGGTGTTATCGTAATGGATGACAGCACTTGCATGGTTAAAGCCTTGATGCGTTTATCACGTTTTTATTACGCGGAGTCTTGTGGTCAATGTACACCCTGTCGTGAAGGTACTGGCTGGATGTACCGCGTACTTGAACGCATCGAAAATGGTCATGGTCGCCCGGAAGACCTGGAACTGTTGGAGTCAGCAGCAGGCCAAATTGCTGGTCATACTATTTGTGCCTTTGGTGAAGCGGCCGCCTGGCCAGTTCAGAGTTTCCTTAAACATTTCCGCAGTGAATTTGAATACCATATTACGCATAAGACGTGTCTTGTTGGCAGTGAAGATAAGGGAGCCGCAGCATGAGCGCGAAACCTGAAATAAGTGCCGAAGATATGGTGAGCATTGAAATCAATGGCGTGCCGATGCAGGCGGCGAAAGGCGCAATGATTATTCATGCCGCAGATGATGCGAATGTTTATATTCCGCGTTTCTGTTATCACAAAAAATTACCTATCGCGGCTAACTGCCGTATGTGTCTGGTTGAGGTTGAAGGTGTGCCAAAACCACTACCAGCCTGTGCAACGCCGGTTAATGAAGGTATGAAAGTCTTAACCAGTTCGCCATTTGCCAAACAGGCACAGCAGGGCGTGATGGAATTTTTGTTGATTAACCATCCACTTGATTGCCCAATTTGTGATCAAGGTGGTGAATGCGAGTTGCAAGATATTGCGATGGGCTATGGTCGCAGTGTTTCGCGGTTCACCGAAAAGAAACGTGTTGTAAAAGATAAGAACATTGGCCCGCTCATCGAAACCGAAATGACACGTTGTATTCATTGCACACGTTGTATTCGCACCATTGAATTGGTTGGTGGCGACAAAGAACTCGGCGGTATGGGTCGCGGCACAAATACATTGATCGGTACGTATATCGAACGCAGTGTCGACTCTGAGATGTCAGGTAATGTCATCGATGTCTGCCCTGTTGGTGCATTAACCGCAAAACCATCACGATTTGCGGCACGTGCATGGGAAATGCGTTCAACTGCTGGTATTGCCGGGCATGATTGTATTGGTTCAAACATCAATACACATATTCGCAATAACGAAATTGTCCGAGTTGTTCCTGATGAAAATGAAAAAATCAACGAGGTCTGGATATCAGATCGTGATCGCTACGCCTACGAAGGGCTAAACAGCGAGTCCAGACTGACTGCCCCGATGATTAAAGTGGGTGGCGAATGGCAACAAACCGACTGGAATACAGCCCTTGAAGAAGTGGTTGAAGGCCTGCGCGGCAATAATGCCAATATTGCTGGTTTGATGTCACCAAACTCAACGACGGAAGAAGCCTTCCTTATGCAGAAACTGTTGCGTGACATGGGTGCCACTTCAATTGATTATCGAATGGATCAACAAGATTTTTCAGATGATTCGGGTATGCCGGTTGCACAAGGGCTTGGTTCATCAATCGATGTACTTGAAACGGTTGATGCTGCACTGTTGATTGGTTCGAATATTCGCCATGACCAACCCATCGCATCACATCGTTTGCGCAAGGCAGTGGAAAACGGCGCCAAAGTCATGCTGTTAAATAGTATGGACTACGATATTAATTACAATATTGCTGAAAAGATTATTGCACATCCCGGTGCTATAGCTTCGCAATTGGCCGGTATTATTAAAGCAATGTTGGCGCTTGGTGATCAGTCTGCACCCGCTGGTCTGGCGGCATTGATTGATTCAGTGTCTGTCACTGAAAGCCACTCGGCCATTGCTAACAACCTTAACGCAGCAACCGTTAGCTCGGTGATTATTGGTACACAAGCAATGGGGCAGGCTGACTTGTCTACAATTAAAGCGCTTGCCGGTTTGTTAGCAAGCTTGGCAAATTCAAACTTTGGATACCTGCCACGAGGCGCGAACAGTGTCGGCGCACGTTTTGCGGGAGCGTTACCATTTGCAGGCGTTGGTGGTAAAGAAGTGGCGGTTGGCAAAAATGCGCTGACGATGTTTGATACGCCTGCATCGGCCTACATGTTAATGAATGTTGAACCAGAGCGTGATTGCATTAATCCGGCGCAGGCGATGCGTGCGATCAATGCGGCAGATTTTGTTATTTGTTTAACACCGATTGCTTCTGATGCGATGCGCAGTTATGCAAATGTGATGTTACCAATGGCGCCATATTCAGAAACATCGGGTAGCTTTGTTAATGCTGCAGGTGATTGGCAACGTTTTTCAGCAAACTGTGCACCATTAGGTGAAACGCGTCCAGCATGGAAAATATTACGAGTACTTGGGAACTTGTTAGAGCTGAATGGCTATGAGTATCTGTCGTCAGAAGAAGTGCGCGCAGAAGTAGAACGTGACAGTGCCAACATGAGTAAAGACAATCAGGTTGAGTGGCAGTGTCCAGGCAAGCTGAATAATGGCGAAAACCTGGTGCGTATTGGTAATCTATCGATTTACGCGACTGATAATATCGTTCGTCGAGCAAACGCATTACAACAAACAGTGCATGCCGCAGTTGAAACCATTGCGATGAACCGTGCGACAGCAAATAAATTGAGTATCGCTGATGCAACGCGTGTTGTATTGGCTCAAGGTGATGACGAAGTGTCAGGTGAGTTAGCGCTTGATGAACGCATTCCAGATAATTGTGTCATGGTAAACAGCGCAACTGATTTAAGTAGTGGTCTTGGTGCACCGTACCAAACCGTTACGGTGACGAAGGACTAGTGGAAAGATTATGAGCGAGTTGTTCGATACAGTTTGGGGTTGGGGTGAATTCCTTTGGTCATTTACCATTGTGCAGATCGTGTTAAGTATTGTTGCACTGATGGTGCCACTGATGCTGTGCGTTGCTTATTTAACCTTCGCAGAACGTAAAATTATTGGTTATATGCAAGTCCGGATCGGCCCAAACCGTGTCGGTTTCTTCGGCTTTAAAATGTGGGGTCTGGGTCAGCCCATTGCCGATGCAGTGAAGCTGATGTTCAAGGAAATTATTATTCCTGCCAAGGCCAATAAACTATTGTTCTTGTTTGCACCGGTTATTTCACTTGCGACAGCGCTTGCAGCGTGGGCAGTTATTCCGCTAAATGAATTCCTCGGTATTGCGGATGAAGTCAATGCAGGTTTGCTTTATGTCCTGGCGATTACCTCGTTGGGTGTTTACGGCGTCATTATTGCCGGTTGGTCTTCTAACTCTAAATATGCCTTCCTGGGTGCCTTGCGATCATCGGCACAAATTGTTGCCTATGAAATTGCCATGGGTTTTGCCCTGGTAGGGGTGCTGATTGCTGCAGGTGATCTTAACTTACGCACAATAGTAGAAGCTCAGCAAGGAAGTAATGGCTTATTTGATTGGTTCTGGTTACCGCTGTTGCCACTTTTTGTTGTGTACTTTATTTCCGGTGTTGCTGAAACGAACCGTGCGCCATTCGATGTTGCCGAAGGTGAGTCGGAAATTGTTGCCGGGTTCCATGTAGATTACTCGGGCATGGCCTTTGCGGTGTTCTTCCTCGCAGAATACGCCAACATGATTCTGATCGCGGCACTGACTGCGATTATGTTTGCCGGTGGGTGGTACTCGCCTTTTCAAGGTTGGGATTGGCTTCTGAATATTCCTTATCTTGGCGAAGTTATGGGTGATGGTATTCAGTGGTTTGTTTTAAAGACTGCGTTCTTCCTGATTTTCTTCCTTTGGTTCCGCGCGACATTCCCGCGTTACCGTTATGACCAGATTATGCGTTTAGGCTGGAAGGTATTTATTCCAATTACAATTGTCTGGCTACTGGTGGTTGCCGTTATGGTGCTCGCGCAAGTCGGACCGTGGTTTGATTAAGGGGATAAGCAAATGATCAACTCCATGAAAAATATGTTTAAGAGCTTAACCCTGGCAGAACTGCTAAAGGGTATGAGCGTAACAGGCCGTTATTACTTCAAGAAAAAGTTCACGCTTTTTTACCCGGAAGAAAAAACGCCGCAATCGGGCCGTTTTCGTGGTCTGCATGCCCAGCGCCGTTACCCTAATGGTGAAGAGCGTTGTATTGCCTGCAAGCTTTGTGAAGCGGTATGTCCGGCATTGGCGATTACAATTGAATCAGAACAGCGCGAAGATGGTTCGCGCCGTACAACGCGTTATGACATTGACCTGTTTAAATGTATTTATTGCGGGTTTTGTGAAGAGGCCTGTCCGGTAGATGCAATTGTTGAAACCAGGCAACTTGAATATCACTTCGAAAATCGCGGTGAAAACATCATGACCAAAGAAAAATTGCTGCGCCATGGCGAGCTTTATGAACAACAGATTGCCAAGGATCGCGCGGAGGATGCCGCATACCGTTAAGGTAGGTACATAACTATGGTTGAAATAATTAGCTTTTATGTTTTTGCCGGGTTGTTGCTGTTTGCAGCAACCATGGTAATTACGATGCGCAACCCTGTGCATTCTGCGTTATTCCTGGTGATGACGTTTTTTAACTGTGCTGCACTCTGGCTGATGTTAGAAGCAGAGTTCCTGGCGATTACCTTGGTGCTTGTTTATGTCGGCGCGGTAATGGTGTTGTTCTTATTCGTCGTGATGATGTTGGATATTAATATTGCGCGCATGCGAGAAGGCTTTGCCAGGTACTTACCGATTGCGGTTGTTTTTGCCGTGGTGATGGCAGTCGAACTGATCCTGGTTGTGGGTCCTGAGAACTTTGGTCTGGAACAATTTGCAGAACCTACTCGGCACGCAGCTGACTACAGCAACACCCGTGAGTTGGGTAATATTTTATACACGGTGTATCTCTACCCATTTGAAATCGCTGCGGCAATATTATTGGTAGCCATTGTGGCAGCAATCTCGTTGACGATGCGTCGCCGTGAAGGAACGCGTCATCAAAATATCGCGGAGCAAGTTGTGGTCAAGGCAACCGATCGCGTGCGGGTAGTCAAAATGGAATCCGATAGTGGTTTTGATGGAGGGAGTGAATCGTGATCGCGTTATCTCACTACCTTATTGTTGCTGCAATTTTATTCAGCCTTTCTGTAGCGGGCATATTCATCAACCGTAAAAATATTATTATTTTATTGATGTCAGTTGAATTGATGTTGCTGGCGGTCAATATGAACTTTATTGCTTTTTCGTATTATCTCGGTGATACGGCAGGGCAGGTGTTTGTTTTCTTTATTCTCACTGTTGCAGCAGCAGAAGCGGCGATTGGCTTAGCCATCCTTATTGTGCTGTTCCGTAAGCGTCACTCTATTAATGTAGACGACATCAGTGAAATGAAGGGTTAAAAGAATAACAACGGCGTAATCGTATGGAAAATCTATTTCTGACAATTGTTCTCGCTCCGCTAGTCGGCTCTATACTGGCAGGTCTGTTTGGTAAACAAATAGGTCGCACTGCATCGCACTGGGTGACTATCTCGGGTGTCGCAGTTTCGTGTGTGTTGTCTTTCTATGTCATGAAGTTGTTCTTGTTGGATGGCATGGCGTCGTATAACGAATCGGTTTATACCTGGCTGGTAAGTGATGGTATTAAGTTCGAGATTGGTTTCCTGGTTGATAAATTAACCGCCATTATGTTGGTTGTAGTGACGTTTGTCTCCTTAATGGTGCATATCTACACCATTGGCTATATGCACGATGATCCCGGTTACCAGCGTTTCTTCAGTTACATTGCATTATTTACCTTTTCGATGTTGATGCTGGTTATGTCAAACAACTTCTTGCAACTGTTCTTTGGTTGGGAAGCGGTTGGTCTTGTGTCATACCTGTTAATTGGCTTCTGGTTTAAACGTGAAACGGCTATCTTTGCAAACCTGAAAGCATTTCTGGTTAACCGTGTCGGTGATTTTGGTTTTTTACTCGGTATTGCTGCAGTCTTGATGTATACCGGTTCGCTTGATTACGCAACTGTGTTTGCAAAAGTGCCAACTCTGGCCGGCGAAACGATGGAAATCTTCCCGGGTACAGAATGGTCGGTGTTAACCGTCATGTGTATCTTGTTATTTATTGGTGCAATGGGGAAATCAGCTCAAGTACCACTGCATGTTTGGTTACCTGACTCAATGGAAGGTCCGACACCTATCTCAGCCCTGATCCATGCGGCAACCATGGTAACAGCGGGGATCTTTATGGTGTCGCGGATGTCGCCAATATTTGAATTATCGACAACGGCATTAGGTTTTATTTTGTTCATTGGTGCGGTTACTGCCTTGTTTATGGGCTTCCTTGGTTTGATACAACATGACATTAAGCGTGTTGTTGCCTATTCAACGCTTTCACAACTCGGTTACATGACAGTGGCATTGGGGGCATCGGCTTATTCAGCTGCGATTTTCCATTTAATGACCCATGCCTTCTTTAAAGCCTTATTATTCCTGGCAGCGGGTGCGGTGATTATTGCCATGCATCATGAACAGGACATGCGCAAGATGGGCGGGTTGCGTAAATACATGCCGATCACCTATTGGACCTCGTTAGTAGGCTCCTTGGCGCTGATAGGTTTCCCGGGTTTCGCCGGTTTCTTCTCCAAAGACACGATTATTGAAGCGGTCCATGCTTCGACTCAACTAGGTCATGCCACGTGGATACATGACTTTGCCTATTTTGCCGTGTTAGCAGGCGTGTTTATTACGGCGCTTTACAGTTTTCGCATGTTCTTCCTGGTCTTCCATGGCAAAGAGCGCATGGATGAACATACCCGTGAGCATTTACACGAATGTAAGGCGGTGGTGACGGTACCACTCATCTTGTTAGCCATTCCATCGGTGCTTGCTGGTTACCTGTTAGGGGATGTTGTGATGGGTGATTACTTCGGTGCAGCCATTTATGTGGACAGCGCACACGATTCGATTGCCGGTTTGGCTGCGAGTTATCATGGCGCACTTGGCTTTATAGTGCATGGTATGCAAGGTCCGGCCTTCTGGTTAGCAATGGGCGGCTTGTTTAGCGCATGGTTTATCTACATGAAGCGCCCGGACATTGCCGATATGGCTCAACAAAAACTGGCTTTCCTACATAAGTTATTCGACAACAAATACTATATGGATGATCTCTTTATCAAAGTATTTGCCGGTGGTGGCCGTGTACTTGGTAAGGGTTTGTGGAAGCAGGGTGATGTAAACGTAATCGACGGTTTAATCGTTAATGGTAGTGCCGCTACAATTAACTGGTTTGCGGGTGTGGTACGTGTCATTCAAACCGGTTATTTATATCACTATGCATTCGTGATGATTTTGGGCCTGCTAGGACTTCTTAGCTGGTTTATATTGGGAGCCTAAGGGATAGCAAGCATGTTCGCAGATTTACCATTACTTAGTCTTCTTATTTGGCTGCCGATTTTCGGTGGTCTGATTGTTTTAGCCGTAGGTGACCGTGACCCCTGGGGCGCACGGCCGATTGCCTTGATTGTTACAGTATTAACATTCTTGCTGAGTATTCCTTTGTACACCGAATTTGATACGGCTACAGCGAGTATGCAGTTTGCTGAAACCGCATCCTGGATCGACGCATTTGATATTCGTTATGCCCTGGGTGTTGATGGTATTTCAATGCCGCTGATTATCCTGACCAGCTTTGTCATGATCTTGATTGTGCTGGCAGCCTGGAAAGTGATTACCCATCGCGTTTCACAGTACATGGCTGCTTTCCTGATTATGCAGGGTTTGATCAATGGTGTATTTGCATCATTGGATGCAATTTTATTTTACGTATTCTGGGAAGCCATGTTGATACCGATGTTCCTTATTATCGGTATTTGGGGTGGTCCTAATCGCGTCTACGCTACGATCAAGTTTTTCCTTTACACCTTCCTGGGCTCTGTGTTCATGTTGGTTGCGTTGATCTACTTATACTTCCAGGCAGGCAGCTTCGATATCCTTGCCTTCCATGCGGTGAAGTTGAATTTACAAGAACAGATTCTTATTTTTATTGCATTCCTATTGGCCTTTGCAGTCAAGGTGCCGATGTGGCCGGTTCATACGTGGCTACCCGATGCGCACGTTGAAGCCCCGACAGGTGGTTCAGTCATACTGGCTGCGATTATGTTGAAGGTAGGTGGTTACGGTTTCTTACGATTCAGTTTGCCGATTACACCGGATGCAAGTCATACCCTGGACTGGCTAATTATTGGCATGTCACTGATTGCCGTTGCCTACATCGGTTTTGTTGCACTGGTTCAACAAGACATGAAGAAGTTGATTGCTTACTCATCCATTGCTCACATGGGGTTTGTTACGCTGGGCTTCTTTATTAGTTTCAGTATTTTTGCCTCAACCGGTAGCTATGAAGGTTCAGCCCTGGCGATGGAAGGTGGCATGGTACAAATGATTTCGCATGGCTTTATTTCAGCAGCGATGTTCCTGTGTGTCGGTGTAATGTATGACCGTATGCACAGTCGTATGATTAATGATTACGGCGGTGTGGCTAATACCATGCCTATTTTCGCGGCCTTCATGGTGTTCTTCGCGATGGCGAATGCAGGTTTACCAGGTACATCAGGTTTCGTCGGTGAGTTCATGGTGATTTTAGCTAGCTTTAAAGCAAATTTCTGGATCGCCTTTATTGCAGCCACAACCTTGATACTTGGCGCGGCCTACACACTGTGGATGGTGAAGCGGGTATTATTTGGTGAAGTTGCAAATGATAACGTCGCCAAACTCGATGATCTCGATAATCGCGAATTCTTTATTCTAGGCACGCTCGCATTTGTGGTGCTTTTGTTTGGTGTCTGGCCAGATCCGCTGGTAGATGTCATGCATGTAACTATTGATAACCTGCTGCAACATATTGCGCAGTCTAAGTTGTAACGGGGTCGATATGACAAACTCATTCACCATGCCAGATTTTGTACTTGCCTCACCAGAAATCTTTCTGCTGACGGCGGCCTGTATTGTCCTGGTAGCAGATTTATTTATTAGTGATGAAAATCGCGTGCTTACTTATGTATTAGCCCAATTGTCATTACTGGGTACATTGGTCGCGACAATTGTCGTTGCACCGACTGAAGCGTCATATACATTTAGTGGAACCTATATAAGTGACCCAATGGGCACTGTGTTAAAGTGCGCAATCTATTTAGTGATAGCAATGGTGTTCTTATATTCGCGTAGTTATTTAAAAGATCGCGATATCTTTAAGGGTGAATATTACGTATTAGGTCTGTTTGGTGTGTTGGGCATGATGATCATGGTTTCGGCACATAATTTCCTAACCATCTATCTCGGTCTGGAGCTGTTGTCGTTATCACTCTATGCAATGGTCGCTTTCCACAAACAGTCAATGCAGGCTGCAGAAGCCGCCATGAAGTACTTTATTCTCGGGGCAATTGCATCGGGTATGTTGTTGTACGGCATGTCGATGCTCTACGGGGCGACGGGTACATTGGATATTACTGAATTGGCGACCGCTATTCAGGCAAAAGACAGTAACGATATCGTGTTGATATTTGGTTTAGTGTTTGTTGTGGTTGGCCTTGCCTTTAAGTTAGGTGCGGTACCGTTTCATATGTGGATCCCGGATGTTTACCACGGTGCGCCAACATCGGTGACGATGTATATCAGTAGTGCACCGAAAATTGCCGGTTTTGCACTGTTTATGCGTTTGTTAGCCGAAGGAATGGGTGATCTACATGCCAGTTGGCAAGATATGTTGGTTATTCTTGCGGTATTGTCATTAGCGGTTGGTAACGTTATTGCGCTAGCACAAAGCAATCTAAAACGTATGCTGGCGTACTCAACCATTTCGCATGTTGGTTTTATTCTGCTCGGTATTCTTGCCGGTACAAAATCAGGATACGCAGCAGCAATGTTTTACATTATTACCTATGCGGCGACGGCGATGGCAGGTTTTGCCTTGATTATTGTTTTAAGTCGTCGTGACTCTGAGGCAGACAATCTATCTGACCTTAAAGGCCTTGCGAAACGCAGTCCATGGATTGCCTTCATGATGTTATTACTGATGTTCTCAATGACGGGCGTACCACCGACCGTGGGTTTTTACGCGAAGTTGCTCGTGTTACAGTCGATAGTTGATATCAATATGGTTTGGCTGGCAGCGGTTGCGGTTGGTTTCTCTGTCATCGGTGCATTCTACTACTTGCGGGTTGTTAAATTGATGTTCTTTGATGAAGTAGAAACGGATAAACCGCTTGAAGTGTCAGCAGAAATGAATATTGCATTTAGTATGAATTCCTTAGCAGTATTATTTGTCGGGTTATTCCCGGGTGCACTGATTGCGATGTGCGCGGCTGTTTTTGCTTAAGTTTTTATTAAGCGTTTAATCGTTATTTCCGTTATACTTCGCTAACTATGCTTATTACCATACTTCTTGTTACCAGTATTATTGCCGCGAACCTGCCGTGGTTGACTGAACGTACACTATTGGTGCTTGCCCCGATGGAACCAGCAAAACCTGTTTGGTTGCGCTTGCTGGAATGGTTTATTTTGTATTTAATTTTGGGTGGCATCGCTATTGGGCTTGAAATTAAAGCAACAGGTGGCACCCATAGTCAGGACTGGGAATTCTACTGGGTGACTTTCTTCTTGTTTATGATATTCGCATTACCCGGTTTCATTTATCGTCACGACCTTAAACGGTTATTGGATAGGGCAAATCGCGGAGATTGAACTTTTCTGCTGACGTAGCGTCGAATCTCCAACAATAGCATTCTACAGAAAGTAAATTGTACGGAGGCACCATGCGGATATCGACGTCATTTCTTATCGCAACATTATTGGTCGTTCCAGTGGCATTACAGGCATCACAGTGCAATGTAAAAAGCGGTAGCACACGGGTCGCGTTACTCGAATTATATACATCAGAAGGTTGTAGCAGTTGCCCGCCAGCAGATGAGTGGTTGAGCAAACTGTCTAAACAGGGTGTTGGGCCCGATCAATTATTGCCACTCTCCCTTCATGTCGATTATTGGGACTATATCGGTTGGCAAGATCCATTCGCAGGTCCTGAGTATACCCAGCGACAGCGAGAAATTGGTCAACGCAATCGGCTACGTTCAATTTACACTCCGCAAATGGTTTTTAATGGTCGAGATTTTCGCAGTTGGCGCAGACAAAATATTAGTCCACTCCTCAAAGAAGTAAATGCATGGCCTGCGGCAGCTAATTTAAGTCTAGGCTGGAATGATGCCAGCGGGGAAAGCCTTAATTTGGACCTTAACGCAGAATTACTTGCTGATGCAGGTGCAGGCTCGGTACTCTTCCTGGCAGTATACGAAAATGATCTGGTCAGTAATGTAAATGCCGGGGAAAACAGTGGACGCGCATTACATCATGATTATGTTGTACGTGAAATGTTAGCGATCCCCTTTCTGGACAAACGCCAGTTTAGCAAACAACTTAAGCTGGCGATTAAGCCAGAATGGAAACCTCGTAATTTAGGTATTGCCGTATTTGTTCAAAATAGAACCAATGGTGAAGTATTGCAGGCGCTTTCAAGTCCATTGAAGTGTAAGTCATAATAATAAAATTTAATACTATCAATTCCTTGTGATATTAACCTTGTAAGCAAGCGGGTTGATATGTGATAGTATTGTGCATATTGCAATGTTTTTCGGATATCTGCTATGCCGCTACGCCAAAAACTCTTTTTCATTATTGGGATAATGACACTTGTTCCTTTGTTGATATTGCAGTTTGGTGTGGTGAGTCAAATTGAGGCTGACCTACAAAAACGTATTACGGCTGAGTTACACGAAAAGCTTAATAATATGGCTGACGAGTTGAATGGCCTAATTGAAAATCAAAAAGCCCTGGCAGCTGGGCTGGCAGAAGTACCGATACTGAAAAATTTTAGTGGCACATCTGTTGCTAATGATGACACGCATTATCATGATCGTGCTCGCGACCTTCAAGAATATTTTGTTAATTTCCAGCGTAAAGTACACACTATTCAAGCGATGCGTTTCGTTGATAAAACCGGCAAGACACTGGTTAAGGTCAAGGAAGGCAGGCGTATCGAACCTGAATTACTTGATCGTGACAGGGGGCGTTACTTTGTGGCTGATCAATCAAGCCGTCCCTTCTTTAGAAATGCACTTGATGATCAAATTGGCGTTTATGTATCCGATTTTGAATTAGGCCTTGTGCAAGTAGATGCCGACTTTTGTCCATCGATGGTGCGTTACTCTGTCCCTATTCGAGATGATTTAACCGATCTGGAAGGGCTACTGATTATCAATATGTGGGGGACACGTATTGATGAGACCGTTATGTCGGCGATGAGTGGATTTAATGGTAAGGCGTATGTTGTTGAAGTTAATAACACCAATAAAAAACGTGATGGTATCTACCTTTTTCATGAAGACAATAATCAACGTTTTGCAGATCAGCTAGGTACCAATTTTAGATTTACTTCAGACGTTGGAGAAACAAATTGGAATGTGATCAGGAATAAGGAAAAGCCCGGTTATATGTTGCTTGATGATGGACGCATGTATTTCTATGCAAATTATTCACCTTATGAAGATGAGCGTGCCAGCTGGATGTTAGTTATTGAAACAGCATATGACACTGTTTTTGCACCGATTGAAAAATTACGTAAAACAATCTGGTTGTTAGGTGGTGTGTTACTGCTACTTAGCTTGCTTATTGCCCGCGTGGTGGCCGATAGATTAGCGACACCTGTACAAGAGTTGGCAGAAACGATTAAACATTATGCTGATGGTGATGAGTCCGCACGATATTTGGACGGTGGGCGGAATGATGAGGTAGGTATTGTTGGGCGCGCCTTTAATTACCTTTGTGGTTCATTAGAACGTGCCAGAAGTGAGCGTGACAAAGCAGAACGTTCTGCACGTCAGTCTGATCGTCTTGCTGCGGTAGGGCAAATGGCTGCCGGGATCGGTCATGAAATTAATAATCCATTAATGAACATTATGTCGCTGGCAAGTTTGGTTGAAAACTCAGTAGGCGAACACGAGAATGCGGAATTGATAAAATCGGATCTTCATACTTTGAGAGAAGAGGGTGAGCGTTGCGCACGGATTGTCCAGGGTATTCTCAGGTTTGCGCGTGCGAGTGAACCAAGTTATGAGCAATTTATGTTGGATGTCTTATTAGCAGACACGATTGATTTATTGCGTCATCGCGCTGATGCTAAATCGATTAGAATCGAAACTGAATTCACCAAGGGTCTTTCGATTCAGGGGGATCCTAATCAGTTGCAGCAAGTACTTGTCAATATTTTGCTGAACGCTATTCATGCATCGAAACAAGGTGATGTTATTCGTTTAGCATTATCTGACGATGGTGATTATGTTGTAATTGAGGTTTCTGATTGCGGTGAAGGTATTTGCGAAAAAGATATGTCGCAGGTGTTTAATCCTTTCTTTTCTACTAAGCCGGAGGGGGAAGGTACAGGCCTTGGCTTATCGGTGAGTTACGGCATTATTAAAAAGCATGATGGTGAAATCACGTTGGAAAGTGAGAAGGGTAAAGGGACTTGTGTCAGGATAAGGTTGCCTTTTGGAGAGAATAAAATGGCGTTTGTGTCGGGAGGAATGTAACTTGGATTTATCAACAGTAAAAATGTTGTTTGTTGATGATGATCCTGTTACCTGCAAGGTTATGCAACGGCAGTGTGAGAGCGCAGGGTTAAATATGCGGGTATTTCAATCTCCCGTGGAGTGTCTGTCAGAATTCACTAAATCAGGTGCGGATGTTGTAGTAACTGATTTGCGCATGCCTGAAATGAATGGTTTCGATCTCCTGACAAAATTACGTGAAGTTGATCAAGATGCATTAATTGTGGTGATGACTGGACACTCTTCTGTTGAAAATGCGGTTGAGGCGATGAAACGTGGTGCTGCAGATTTTATTAAGAAACCATTTGATTTTGATGAATTTACGATTACTGTTGAGCGTAGCATTTTGTCCTCGCAGTTAAAGAAAGAAAATAAATTACTGAAGAAACGTTTACGCCGTTCTGGTAACCGTTTTGGCATGATCGGGGATAGCCCTATTATGCGTTCATTGTTTAATTCTATCGAGAAAGTATCTGAGGTTAGCTGTAACGTTATCATTACCGGCGAGTCTGGTACGGGTAAGGAGCTTGTTGCACATGCCTTGCACGATTATAGTTCACGCAAAGAATCTCCATTTGTTGTCATTGATTGCGGTGCCTTAACAGAAACACTGCTTGAATCTGAACTATTTGGTCATGAAAAAGGGGCTTTCACCGGTGCCAACCAGCGCAAGCAGGGTTTGATGGAACAGGCCAGTGGCGGTACCTTGTTTTTTGATGAGGTCTGTAATATCTCAGATGCGATGCAAATGAAATTAATGCGCGCAATTGAAGAGCAGCATGTAACCCGTGTCGGGGGAAATCAATCGACACCAATTGATATTCGTATTGTTGCAGCAACCAATCGGGATCTTGGCCAATTGGTTGAAGAAGGTCTGTTTCGTCATGATTTTTATCATCGTCTGAATGTGGTTAACATTCGTTTACCCTGTTTAGATGAACGGCGTGAAGATATTCCGGCTTTCGTCGAACATTTTGTAGATGAATTCGCGTCGCGATATGGGCGCCAGGTGACCGGGTTTGATTCTTCATCAATGCGCCGCCTTTGTGATGCGGTATGGTCTGGAAATGTGCGTGAATTACGTAATATTGTTGAGCGTTGTGTGATTCTTGCGGATAACCCGATTCTGTCCTGGTCAAATGAGATAGCTGATGAGGATGGAGAGAAGGCATTCAATGAGGAGTTATTCTCTGGCGTGAATTTTGTTACGCTCGATGAGCTTGAACAAGCGTACATAAGCCATGTCTTGAATCATTCCAAGGGCAAAAAGAACCGCGCGGCGCAGATTTTGGGGATTGATAAAACGACATTGTGGCGAAAACTCAAGCGATCAAGTGCTGAGTAATCAAAATTAGTGTGAATTACAATGAACGCAAACGAAATATTGCGTAATGCAGTGTTTTTTAGAGTGCATAAAATAGGATAACGCACCGAAATATACTCGTAAGCAATTGAAATTATAGAGTATTATACTTATATAAAGATAATTGGCTTGGGCTATAGCAATCAGCTCGGTATGAGTGTTAAATCACTAGTGCGCAAACGACAATATTGTTGCTTTCGAAATATAATAAGATATATGAGGAGAAGTAAATAATGACTATTAAAAATACTTTGATGCTAGCTGCAGCTGGCGTATTAGCTGTTTCACTTGCCGGTTGTGCAGGTACTGCTGAACGTGCTCCAGCTAAGAACGGTTACAAAGCTCAGAAAGTTGTTTACCACATGAATGACATTAATTGGGGTTACCGTGGTTTACGTAACATGAAAAACCACCTGAACGCATTGGGCGACAAGAACCTTAAAGCAGTTATGGTCTTCCATAGTTCTGGTGGTTTCATCGTAGTAGATGGCAAAAAAGATAAGAAAGGTCATAAATTCGGTGATCAAATCCAGGCACTTGCTAACCGCGGTGTTAAATTTGCCCTTTGTGCAAACACAGTACGTGGTAAGAAGATCCCTAAAGATAAGATCAACTTACATGCTGAAATCGTTCCTTCTGGCGTAGCCGAAGTGGCTGAACTTCAGTACAAGGGTTACGTTTACGTTAAGCCTTAACCAATACGCTCATTGGTACGAAAAAGCCGGGTTTATCCCGGCTTTTTCTTTGCCTTTTCAACAGCTGATTGACAGTATGAAAATAGCGATAAAGCGGAAATTTTCTCTAAAATCGATAATTTTCAATATTTTATAAAGTTATTTGGAATTTATGTCGTAAGTCTGTTGTAGTTATTTAACGACTTATGTATAGTGCCGTCCACTGATGCGGGGTGGAGCAGTCTGGCAGCTCGTCGGGCTCATAACCCGAAGGTCGTAGGTTCGAATCCTGCCCCCGCTACCAAATACAAAAAGCCTCCTTTTGGAGGCTTTTTTTATTTGGATGGGTTGATACCTGTAAACTACGACCGGAGGTCGAGTAGGGTTCGACTAGGAGCGCAGCGACAAGAACGCCGGCGCGAAGCAACGGCGGCCCCGAAGGGGTGAGGGTGCAGCCCGAATAATCCTGCCCCCGCTACCAAATTTAAAAGGCCGCTTTTGCGGCCTTTTTTTCGTTTTTGGCAGGGTTTGAACCTATGATAATCATCTGCCTCCATTACCAAACATAAAAAGCCTTCTTTTGGAGGCTTTTTTGGGGATGAGTAGACCTGCTGCTATATTGATGCTTGCTAATATAGCTGCAATACACATTAATGTATATCGTGTAATTGTTATTTTCTGCTAGCATAGTCAATGCCTTAGCGTGTTAAATAGATCCATTGTTTCAAGTTCTTTTTACGCGGATATCATCTGGCTTTTTGGTTAGGTTCATTAATTACGTTGACAATATCCTTCAATTTGGCAAGATATTACTACTCAGTATATGAATATGTGTATTGCTTATTGGCGTGCAACATTTAGTGTACGTTATTGTTTACAGCGATAAATAAAATCAAAAGCAATGGAAGCTAGTTATGATTCGCTTAGTTATCGTATCGGACATACGACTTTATCGAGAAGGTCTAGCAGATATAATTGGGCGCAGCTCTGAGGTAAGTGTTGTTGGCACTGCCGGCGATGTAGAGCATGCAATCCTGACAATTCAAGATTCTACCCCTGATGTTGTCCTGATAGATATGACCATGGTTGCGAGTTGTGAAGCCATTCGCGACATTGCCCTGTCATGTCCCAGTACAAAAATCATTGCGCTGGCAGTGGCAGAGAATGAAGATAGTATCCTGGCCTGTGCCAAGGTAGGGATAGCGGGTTACGTGTCTCGCGGGGCATCAATTGATCAGTTATTAAGCACTGTCTGCGCTGCAATGGAAGGGGAGCTGCATTGCCCAAGGCATATTGCGGCTATACTATTTAATACGATGAAGTCTCTGCCAAAAGAAGAGGCATCTTCCAGTTCAACACTATTGCAGCCAGAATATTCCAAAATAACGTTATTGACTCGGCGTGAAAGGCAAATAGCCGCATTACTTTCTGATGGTTTCTCAAATAAGCAAATTGCTCGGGACCTGATAATTGAAGTTTCAACAGTAAAAAATCATGTTCACAACATCCTCACTAAAATAGGTGTACATAGCCGGCTTCAGGCGGTACAGCTACTGCAGCATAAAACCATGCCAGATTGATCTGGTTCCTCGGGACTAGTTCTTTTTGCTTTCTTTTATTATTTTTTAGACCCTGGGTCTAGTTCCCTATCTGAATCTTTTTTAGTCCAAACTGATTATTTTATTTCACAGGTACTGAGTTCATAGTTGCATCTTAAGTGAAAGAGGGTGCTTAACAATGAAAAAAATCCGCGGTGTAATTGCGGGCGTCTCGCACATTATACTTTCGGATATTTTGCGTCGTGTTGCTGAGCAAAATCTGAATATGGAGTTGATTAATAATATTGACGATGGAGATATTACATCACAGGTAAAACGGCTCGATGTAGATGTGGTCATGACCAGTTTTGATTCTACAGAGTTACCAAAGGTTTGTAATGATCTGTTAGAAGAAATGCCTGACGTTGCGGTAGTAGGACTGGTGAAGGATGGTAGAAGATTGTGTATTTGTGTTGACGATGTAGGCCCTCGAGAAATAATTGATTTAATAGAGATGGCAGTTCGTGGGCAATTTAAAAGACTTGAATAGCAAACGTTTAGTATGACGACAAAATTCGCAAATAAAAATTCGTAAATAGAGAGGAGATATAGCCATGCCTGTATCACCAACATATCCAGGTGTATATGTAGAAGAAATACCCAGTGGGGTGCGTACTATTACTGGTGTCGCGACATCAATCACCGCATTTATCGGTCGTGCCTGGAAAGGTCCGGTTGATGATGCTGTCACCATAACGAGTCTCGCAGACTACGAACGTATGTTTGGCGGGCTCTGGCGTAACAGTACCATGAGCTACGCTGTGAGTCAGTTTTTTCAGAATGGTGGGAGTCAGGCTATTATCGTACGCGTTGCGACGCGTAGTGGTGGTAGTGCTGCTAGTGCAGCAACAGTCAGTTTGCCAACGGGCACTACGATAGCGGCTGCGAGTGTGGGCACCTGGGGCAGGAACCTTAAAGTGACGGTTGATCATAATACGGTCGATCCTACTAATAACAAACTATTCAATATAACCATACTTGATGATCCGGCAATAAAAAATGATTCTGAGAAGCAGGGGGGATCCGGTGCAACAGAAACATTTTTGAATGTATCAACTGAAGTTACTAGCCCCCGGTATGTACAGAAAATTCTTGAGCAACAGTCTCAACTTATACGTGCCACAGCAGTTGGGACAAATCGTCCCGCTCTAGCAGCAGGCGTTTCGCCTGGTGCAGGCTCTGGTAGTGATGGCGCGAATATCACTGGCCCGATCATCGATGGCAGCACGTCAAATAAACAAGGGATCTACGCATTAGAGAAAGCAGACTTGTTTAACTTGCTATGCATTCCGCCTTTGACGCCTGGTAGTAGCGGAAGTGATGTTCCTATTGGCACATGGACCAAAGCGGCGACTTATTGCGAAGAACGTAGGGCATTTTTAATCGTGGACTCCCCTAAAGACTGGACAATCAGTACCGGAGGAACCGCAGCGACAACTAAAATTGCGGACTTTAGCGCCATTGTTCGCCGAAATTCCGCACTTTATTTTCCACGTTTAAATCTCCCTGACTCGTTACAAGGTGGTGTGTTGGAGACGTTTGCACCATGCGGTGTCATAGCGGGCTTGATGACGCGCACTGATACCACAAGGGGGGTATGGAAAGCACCGGCAGGGATTGAAGCCGCCCTTCGGGGGGTAACGGGGTTACTCATAAATAATCTCAAGGCGAATATGACTGACGAGGAAAATGGTTTACTTAACCCGCTAGGCATTAACTGCTTGCGAACATTCCCAGGAATTGGAAATGTTTGTTGGGGTGCGCGAACGCTTGAAGGCCAGGATATCCTGGCATCGGAATGGAAGTATGTACCTGTAAGAAGGTTGGCGTTATTTCTTGAGGAATCTTTATTCCGGGGCACCAAGTGGGTGGTGTTCGAGCCGAATGATGAGCCAACCTGGGCAAATATACGGATGAATATTACAGCTTTCATGATGTCGTTGTTTCGGCAAGGTGCTTTCCAGGGTACGGATCCGAAGGATGCTTTTTACGTTAAGTGTGACAAGGAAACAACCACACAGGATGACATCAATAAAGGCATTGTGAACATTGAAATAGGTTTCGCGCCGCTCAAGCCTGCTGAATTTGTGATTATCAAGTTTCAGCAGATTGCTGGTGATGTCTAATTCAACGACGTAAGGGGAAATACTCATGGCTACTGGTTTCGTTGTAAATACGCATCGTTTCGATCCATACAAAAATTTTAAATTTAGAATTCTATGGGATAACAAACCCGTACTTGGCGTCAGTAAAGTAGGTGCGCTGAAACGGACTACCGAAGTGGTAAAACACCGCAGTGGTGGTGAGAATAGTATCGACCATAAATCGCCAGGTCGAACCAGTTATGAAGGTATTACTGTGGAACGAGGCATAACACATGATCCTGAATTCGAAGCATGGGCAAATATGGTGCATAGCTTTGCCGGTGATCCAACAATGGAACTGGCTGGATACAAAAAAGAACTTATCCTGGAAATGATGAATGAAAAAAGCCAGGTGGCAAAACGTTATTTTCTCCATGCCTGTTGGGTCAGTGAATATACCGCTATGCCGGATCTGGATGCTAACGCCAACGCAGTTGCGATAGAGAATATGAAAATCGAACTCGAAGGGTGGGAACGAGATACTGGTTTGGGTGAGCCTAGTGAAGCAGGTTAATAGAATGAGCAACTTGCCCTGAGGGAATAATCCATGGCTTATGTTTCGTGGCCATCAATGATGATGAACGATAATGAGAACGCAGAGGTGTTTTTAGCGCGTGGCTTATTTGAATCAGCACAGGATCTCGACTGTAGATTCTACGGTATACAACGTCCCTATACCGTAACTGACGTTCTCACTCGCTGCTTAAAACAGTCGACAAATGATCCTTACACGAATGAGCAGATTTGGCAATGGACTTTACCTCAGAGGCTGCAAGGCCTGTTAGCTATTGTTATCGCCAGTGGCCAAGCAACAATTAATACACTGGGAACGTGTCATGTTTGTAGTGAGATAACGGAACTTGAATTAGATCTCCACTCCTTTATCGATAACCGGTCGGAAAAAATGCTGTTAGTTGAACCGGAGCCCGGTGTTCGACTGAAAGTCGAGATACCGAATGGATATCACCAGCTTGAGTGGATGGGCTTAGATAATAATCAGCTTGATGAAGATAATGAATTGGACATGGCAACATCGCTTACACAGAGTGTGAATGATAAGCCTTTACCGGTTGATTGGTGTATGCCAAGACACTGGCTGGACCATGTACAGACAGCATTAGAGGAATGTGATCCATTCACTGCATTCAGTATCACGGTTGACTGTCCGAATTGTTCAGAAACAATGACGCTTGAACCTGATCTTGAAGAACTACTACTGAGAAAACTTGAGTCTTCACATAAGGCGGTTCTGGAGGAGGTCTATTATCTCGCCAGGGCTTATCATTGGACGGAGGTAGAAATATTCAATCTACCGGTATGGCGGCGTCGATATTATATGCAGTGCTACCAGCATGAGGATAGAATATGAGTCGATATCTCTCTCGTCTGGCTCGACGCAGTCGTATCCTTAGCGCGGCCACTCCCGGTATGCAGTCCAGCAAAATGTCCGCCACTGGTGGTGCCAGCGAAGTTCATCAGCGTTCTGTTGCCAAAAATATTACAAAAGAGCAATCAGCCAAACACGTAATGACATCGCCTATTGCATCTGCTTCAGCTGCTTCAGTTCAAACGCATACTGATAGAGTTTCTAGCACCGTTGAACAAGCAACTGCCGGGCATGTACCAGCGCCTCCCATGTCTCCTCCTATATCCGTTAAAACAGAGGGGGAGAAACCTGGGCGTACGCCCGTTTTCTCTACCAAGCCAGATCAACGATCTGTGAACCTTGCTGAAAATAAATCACCTCGGCCAAATCCAGAATCTACTGAAAGTCCTAAGCAACATAGTTCTGAATTATCTGCTGAGCAGCGGAACAGGTTAGTTAGTGATGGGCAGGGTATCGTAAGAACTAAGTTAAATGCCGGCAATACGTTCAGTACTCATACGACTCAAGACCCCGTTTCAAAAGAAAAAATAATAGCGGTTGAACAACCATTAAACGGGAATGACTTACCATACCCCGTTTCAAAAGAAAAAATAATCGAGGTCGAACAACGATTAAACGGCAATGACTTACCATTGCCTGTAAAAAGTATGCTTGAAGAGGAATCGACACACGTTACGACAGCTCCCGTACCTACTGATGGTACAGCGATAGAAAATACAGCTGCAGATGCAACAACATCGATAGGCATGCGAATATATGAAAAACAGCGCATCGCAGCGGGTGTGAATATTGATTCGCCATTTACCGCCGATGCCACTTTCCCTGAGATGCTTCCTGACAGAAAAAGCCATCAGAACATCGAAATAAATATTGGTTCCCTATCAATGGAGGTACATGAAAAACAAGCTGTGGTAGCGACGCCCCCGCCATTGCCAGAAGTGAAGCCAGAGCATAGTGGGCATAGCTCAGGTGAACCCGTATCTGATTTTCATCCCAGTCGATATTATTTGAGGGGAGCGTGATTCATGCCACTGACTCAGACAAATGAAGCGATTGGGGTTATCTCTGAAACCCTGGCAACCCGGTTGCAGTTATCAACAGGTGACACAGTGTCAGTGGGTCGACCTGAAGACGCTGTAGCGGGTAACGCATCAACAGACAAATTGAATTTATTTCTTTATCAGGTCGACTTTGATACGCAATTAAAGAATTGTTCACTAGACAATGGCCAGCCTCCACCATTGTGGGTTGTGTTGCGTTATTTATTAACGGCATTCAATGGTAAGGACAGTGATTCAGTGAATGCGCAAAAAATGTTAGGCAAAGGACTGACAGCTCTGCAGGGACTGAACTTCATTAAAAGTACCGATGATGCACTAAAGGATAATCCAGAACCATTGAAGGTTACTTTTGATTCTGCAGATGTGGAGTTGTTGTCAAAAATCATGCAGGGCAGTGATGAAAAATATCGCCTGTCAGCGGCATTCCAGATTCGTCCGGTTATGTTGGCAGTTGATGATACGCCGGCTTATGCTCCGGCCATCAAGACAGTTGGCCAACCCAAACCAATGGTTAGCCCACCGGAAGGTGAAGGTGTGCTTGTCATACCATCCCTTGGCCCAAGTATCGATTCCTTAGAACCAGCCAGTTTTGAGCAAGGCGCTAAGATTATCATTAGTGGCCCTGATATGAGTGAGGTAGATGAAGTACATATTGGGACAGCGACCTTGGCAGCGATCTTTAATGTCGAGGGTGATATTGAGGTAACAGTGGCAGGTACGTTGTCAGCAGGGAGTAATCCTGTCACGGTATCCCGATTGTTGCCGAGCGGTCGTCGTATCCACAGTAATGTCTTACTGAGTAAACTACTGCCCACACTAAATACAGCGATCCTTGGTGCGGTGAGTGGTACCTCACCTAATCAAGCACGTGATCTGGATCTGACTGGTCATAAACTCGGTGCCGACAGTGATGATGTGTTTGTGGCGCTATACAAAGATGATGGCAGTAAAGCCCATCTTTTTGAGGCCACTGGTATCGCAGCCCAGACCAGTTTGAAGGTCGCCATCAAGGAAAAGAATTTTCCAGTTGCGGGAACCTATCTTGTTATTTTACGAGTTAATGGCGTACAGGCGACTAACTCACCACAGGTGGTTTGGTCATGAGTCAGGCTGCACCAGCATCAAATGCACCCATCATGATTACGCCCTTGCTCGAGGTTGGTGACGACCTGGCGCGATACTGGTTAGCCCAGGCAACCTTACGGCTAAGACGAGAGTCATGCTGGTGCTGGTATTTACGTACTGATCAGACGCGGTCAACGGGTATACCACCGATCATGGATCAAGCTGTAGAGAATCTCGAGTTGACTCGACACGATGCTGAAAAACGCAGGTTTTTTTCTACTGATGTGACAGCAAACTATTTGTCAGAAATGATCGAGTCTTCCCAATCATACGATAAGGAAAAAATCATACCGGGTAGCTGGGAATGGCTGCAGGATAATCTTGGTTTAGATGACGCGGCACAATTCGTATTGGCATTGGGCTTGGCAGCACGCGCCGACAGTAGTATTGGTCCGGTGATCAGCGCATGCATGAATGATGCGTCGCGTCCATTTCCGACCCTGGCACTGGCACAACGTTTATGGGATGACCCAAAGGCCGTCATCGCTTGCGCGGATCCAACTCATGTCTTATATCGAAGTGGTCTATTACAACTTGATGATGTATCAGGCAATGGCGTAATTTGGCAGCGTCCTTTGGATATGCACAGTTTTATTGCATCGTCATTATTAAATCCATTGAGTTCACTACCCAATGTCCTCACTGCACTCGATGATAAAACAAACATTGAAAACGATGCGGTGAGAGATTATTTACCAATACTAAAATCACGACAGCTTACTACTATGCAAGTAGTGCCGATGATTTGCCAAAGTGATAGTGATTTTATTTCCTGGGCGATGTCCCTAAGCAAAAAACTGGATCGTCGTGCGATACAACTGATAGATGGTATGTCACTTACCCCCTCGAGCATGAGTGCCATCGCAACATTGGCCTGGATGCGTGGAATAGATATCGTTCTTCCGCTTGATTGGGATGGAGATAAAAACACACCTGCATCTGAACAATGGATAACGGCGGTTCAGTCTATTCCAGCTCGTTGGTATGTACCAACCACCGATGTTAGTCAGTTGAAATGTTATCCATTGTTTTCAAGGCTACCTGCTTTTAACGTTCCATTACTTAGTTTTGAAGCCCGTCGAACACGTTTAAAGAAAGCGCTCGGTAAGCGTGCCGCCGGGTTGAAAAAGTCAGTTGATGAATGTGCGCGACGATTCAGGTTTCAAGACAAAACCCTGGATAGAATTGAGCAAACGATAAAAAATCTTAATGGTACGATTAGTGGTGGCAAGCTAATTTCTTTGTGCCGTACTGAGGCGACAACCCGGTTAGGCGATCTGGCGCAAAGTGTAGAGCCACGGTTTGACATTAAGGAGTTGGTTTTGCCCCCAGGCGGGAGCAGGCAATTTGAAGAAGTGGTCACCGCCATGAATTCGCTTACCGAGGTACATTATCAATGGGGCACCTCGCAGGTTTGGAATGAGAGTGGTTTGACCGTAATGTTCTACGGGCCACCAGGAACCGGTAAGACCATGGCTGCAGAGGCACTGGCTCGAACCCTGGACTTACCCATGTATCGCATTGATTTATCGCAAGTAGTGAATAAGTACATAGGTGAGACCGAGAAGAATCTGAAAAAGATCTTCGACGCAGCAGAATTGAGTGATTGTATCCTGTTCTTTGACGAGGCAGATGCCTTATTTGGCAAACGCACTGAAGTTAAAGATGCGCATGACCGGTTTGCCAACATCGAGATCAGTTACCTGTTGGAGCGTATGGAGCGCTTTAAGGGCCTTGCGATCCTGGCGACGAATCGCAAAAAAGATATGGATGAAGCATTCTTACGAAGACTTCGCTACGTCGTAAATTTCCCGTTGCCTGAATCAGCTGAGCGAGAAAAGATCTGGCGCCAGGTGTTTCCAAAGCAGGTGAACATTTCTGAACTTAACATCCCATATCTTGCCAATCAATTTTCGTTGTCTGGCGGACATATTCGATCTATCGCATTCAATGCTTGTTTGCAGTCCACTGAAGTAGAAAAAATTAATAATGCCAAGTATGTAGGTAGTGTAAACATGAACACTGTTTTGATAGCGGTTAAGCGTGAACTTGACAAACTCGAGCGTTCTGCGAGTGCTGAATTATTCGGTGAATATGCAATGACTATCCGGGAATTAAATGATGTCTAGGTATCGGATTAACATCGAGAGGCTAAATGTCTCATTGCATGGAGTGTCCGCGACTGTCGCTGAAGAGGCAAGCCAGAATCTTGAAGCCGAGCTCAAACGTCAGCTTGGCGCTATGCGGATATCACATCGCGGTGCAACTGAACCGGGTTTTTTTGATATGGGCCCACTTCAGGTTGATCCCAATATAGATAGTGCTACGTTGCGGAGCCTTATCGCTGAGCGGTTATGTACTGTAATGCAACACGAGTTGCATGCCAGTGAAGCGAATGAATACAGTGATGCATTCCGGGAGGCTGGATCGTGAGTGGAATGTTACGCGGCGCATTTGTTGAGTACGGTAGTAATTTCCTTGGGCCAATTCCTAACGTAGTGGTGTTTCAGTTTAATCCAGAACAACTGACACGCACGATTACTATTCCAGACCGTAGTGGTAGCAGCAGCCGAACCTCCCGTCGAGGTGAAAATCGAAATGCTGAAGCACCTCCATTAGAGTCATTCACTGTCACTGCGCATTTCTCTGCCGCGGATGACCTGGGAAAAGGCGGTGCAGTATCGGCGATCCCGAGGGTGTTTGGTGTTGGTCCACAAATTGCGGCGCTGGAGAAAATGGTTTACCCGAGCAACATACTTGGCGGGTTGTTGGGCGAGGCCATTGATGCTGTTGGTGATGCACTTGGTAGCGGTGGAGATGAGGAGCCGCATGAAAGACAGGTTCCTCCTGAGCAACTGCCAAGAATACTTTTTATCTGGGGGCTTACACGGGTACTACCGGTCAAGGTTAAGTCCATGACGATTACAGAACAACGTTTTGACTTCTTGCTTAACCCGGTACAGGCACAAGTGGAGATTGGTCTTGAGGTGATTAGCAATCAGTCTCCCGGCAGTGATGATATAGGCGAAGGTGCTTTGGACTATACGCTAACTGTAAAGGAAGCACAGGCTGCTCTGAACCTGGTTAAGTCAGTTGAACTGGTCGTAGATATTATTCCGTTTTAACGGGGGCTATATGTTTTTGAAAACATCACGCTATTACAACTTAGATACGACAACAATAACGGATCGTAGCGGTCGCGAAGTCAAAGCAGTTAAGTTAAGACGCCTGCCAGAAACCCTCGGTCGACATGTCATCATAACTGACAGCGATCAACTAGATGTAATTAGTGAGACTGAATTCAAGGATGCGACACGATTCTGGCATATTGCCGATGCCAATTCGGAACTTGAAGCTAATGAATTGGTACGCGTTGCGGGACGTGTTATCAAGGTTCCAGGGCGGTAACGATGTCAATTGCAAATTTCAGAATTTATCTCGACAGTACTCCGGCAAGTGAGGAGCAGCTCGAGCTATTTAGTGAAATTCGAGTTGATCAGGCAATAGGAATGGCGAGTGAAGCAGAAATACAGATTGATATTGGCGTTGATAGTGATGGTTTATGGGAAGTCCTGGAAGAAGATTTTGTGCAACCTTTTTCACGCGTCAGGATCGAAGTGCGCGTTGATGAAAATGAATACATTCCATTGATTGATGGTCCGATTGTTGGGCAGAACTTTGAGCTAGACTCAGCCCCTTCACAGAGCAATCTGGTATTGGTAGTGCACGATGACAGTGTTTTGCTTAACCAGAATGAAGAGGTAGAGCTCTACGAAGATCAGAGCCCGGATCAGATTGCCACGAGTCTATTTCAGCAGTACGGCTTGAGCGCGGATACAGATAGCGTGAGTTCACCTTCGGGTAGTTTGTCCAGATACCTGATGCGTCGCGGAACACCGATGCAGTTCTTGCGTGAAATGGCGCGACGTCATGGTATGTTTGTCTATGTGGAACCAGATGATAGTCCCGGTAGTAGCAAGGGGATTTTTAAATTTCCTCAGCTAGAGAGTGGTGACTATCCGGAATTGTTATTACTGGGCGCAGACCGAAATATCAATAAATTTTCTGCTCGCTTTGATGGTTTACGCCCGCTCAAGGCAAGTGCGTTTAATGTAGATATCACCAATCAGCAAGTCCTGTCTAGTGAAACGGAACAAAGCACTGTCGATGCCCAGGGTGATACCCCGGTTCATGAGTTGGTGGAAGTACCAACGACATTACTCGCACGCACTCGTGAAGACACTATCGATCTTGATGCGGCCACCGCAGCCGCAGTGGATCATTCCAGCTGGTCATATTCTGCTAAGGCTGAAGTCAGTATGGATAATTACGCTGGTGTGTTGGCACCATATCGGACTATTGCGGTCGTCGGAGCAGGGGGCCATCTCAGTGGTGAATGGTTGATTAGCCAGGTACGCCACACGATTAATGATATGAGTTATAGCCAGGCATTTACGCTGCGGCGTAATGCCCGCTCGGCCGGTTCCAGTGGCGGTGATAGTTTATTAGCAGGGGTGTTCTGATGGACGGCTCGATTGAAAGATTGGTTGTTGAACTTGCTGAACAAAAGCGCAGCCAGTTTTATGGAAAATATCGTGGCGTGGTTAGTGATGTGGATGATCCGCAGAGTATGGGGCGGTTACGTGCCACTGTGCCGGAAGTGCTTGGTGATATTGAATCACCCTGGGCATTACCTTGTGCGCCATACAGTGGTAATGGAATGGGTATTTATGCAGTGCCGCCGGTCGGCTCGGGTGTATGGATAGAGTTTGAGGCAGGTGATCCGGCACGGCCAATTTGGGCGGGTTGCTGGTGGGGTAGCGATCAACTACCACAAAACGAAGAGGGCGCACAAACAAGGCCACCGATAAAGATTATTCGCACTGAAAGTGGAACCATGCTGACCATGGATGATGATAACCAGGTGATTTCATTAAGCGATGATAGTGGTAACAACATACTCAAGATTGAAGTGACCCAGGGAAAGATTACGGTAAAGGGGCAGACCAAGGCTATCGTAGAGGCACCCCAGATCGAACTGGTTGAAAATGCGAGCCACCCGGTTGTATTCGGTGATGAATTAATGACTTATTTGAACCAGGTTGTCACGATGTATCAAAGTCATATACATCCTGGTCAGACCGTGATGGGCATTCCGGTGACACCTGCACCACCAACACCACCGTTTCCTACGCCAACACCCTCACTCATTTCCACCAAGGTTAAGGCGGGATAAGGCATGGCAAACGATACGTTGAAACCTGGGCGTGTTTCTTCCTTTAGTAACAGTATGGCCGAGGCGATTGATGAGGCATTCAAGGAAGAGTGGCAGATTGAGATAGGTACCCCCTTGTTAGAAGCAGGTACCAGGGAAAGAAAAGTGTTGTTTGCTGCAATTGCACGCGGCGTGGTTAAACACTTTGAACAGCATCCAGGCGCATTTGAAATCGACGTTAGTGTGAAACAAACGGATGAAATACTTATGAAAAGTGACAATCTGGCGAACATACCTACTTCTGGTATTGGCGTCATTAGTACTGGCGATGCTGATGTGAGCCAGATCGATCAGGAGAACAATCGAATTGAAAGTGCAGGTATGAACAAAGTGAACAGGATCCATGTTGATGATTGATAAGGCAGCTAATCAATGAGCGGACGGCATATGGCTTTTCCATTTCGCATTGGCAGTGACGGTCGTACTGTGCGGCCTACTGACGTGGATGAGCATGTTGCCGACGAGATTGTGCAATTACTTTTGACCAATTTTGGTGAACGGCCATTTTTGCCAGGTTTTGGTGGTGGCCTCAGACGCATGGTATTCGAACGCAACGATGAAGTTTCTGCCGGGCTCACCAAGGCGCAGTTAAGTAAAAGCCTTTCTCGTTGGCTTGGTCACCGGGTGCAAGTAGTGGAATTAAATGTGACTGCTGAGGAATCCACCCTGACAGTGGATTTACGTTACCGCAATCTGGTCACAAATGCGGAAAAACAACTATCGTTCCAGCATAACAAATGAGCAATCTAGAAAACATTGAAAAACGTAAGGATCGTGCCAGAGAGGTATCGAAGCACGCCACGCTTAATGGTATAAAGCAGCTATTTATTAAGAGCCTGGATCCAACGTCAGTACCATCTCATGCTGTGTGTGATGTAGAGTTCCTTAATAGTAAACAACTAACAAAGATTCAAAATGACATCACAAATAATGTATTGCAGCTCAATGATATCTTCGTTATTACTGGAGGGGGGCGGAATAACAAGGTTCAGGTAAAAAAAATAATCAGTAAACCAACATCGCAGAGTTTACGTCTGCGAATTGAACCCATCGGTGACTACGCTACCTATACGCTATCGGTTACCTATAACAATACCATCGACCCTGTTTTTGCAAATATAGAATTCAAGTTCCGGCCAGGTTGTTTCAATATGAATTGCGCACCGGAATGGGACTTTTCACCCGCACCAGAATTTGAGCCCGTTATTGATTACATGGCCAAGGACTTTGAATCGTTCAAGCATGTCCTTATCAATGCAATGACAAAACGGGTCCCGGACTGGTCGCCTACTAGTGAGGCAGATCTGGATCAGGTATTCATCGATTTAATTGCGGCTGATGCGGATGAACTAAGTGATTACCAGGATCGCGTAATGAACGAAGCGTTTCTGAACAGCGCACGTAAAAGGGTATCACTGGCTCGTCATGCGCGACTTATGGACTATCATATTCATCCTGGCAATCAGGCTAGTAGCTGGTTAGCCGTGAAGGTGGGAGTCGATGTGGAATTAAAACCGTGGTATGAACCGCAGGGATTTGGCGTATGGAGCGGAAGCTCCACATCGGTTGAGCAGGCAGTCATCGATCCCCAGGCAATAATATTTGCGAATAGTGTTAAACAGCCGTGTTTTAAATTATTGAATGAACTTAAACCTTATACCTGGGATAGTTTGGTGACGGCACTTGATGTGGGAACAACTCAGGCGGATTTGGCCTTGCCGGCAGGATTGGATGCGAATATTGAAAACGATGCAAATCAATTAAGAGACTTATTTCGTGAGGATGATATATCTCATATCCTGCTAGAACAAAAGTTGAACCCTGAAACGGCAACGGTCAATGGACGTGATATTGGAGCGCGTCAGGTCGTACAACTACTCAGTAAAAAGAAGGCAGCTGAAACCCTGTTTGATCCCAAGGCAGGAGAGTGGTTTGTACGCATACACTGGCGTGAACAGGATAAGCTCACGCGTAAGTATTGCTTTTCAACACTATGCACTGATCTTGGTAACATAGAAGAGGTGAGCCTTTTTTACGGCAACCTGATTTATGTTACGCATGGTCGGCCTCACCAGACCACCTTCAGCGCACCGGGTACAGGCCTGGCAACCATGAAGACCGATCAATTACTGCATGAAGACAGCGCATATTTTGATCCAACTCAATCCATAATCGATGATGACGGCCCTGCATGGGGGACGTTATGCCATTTGACCAATGCTCCGTTGGCTTATCTTGATACGCCACCTGGGGGTGAGCAATGGACCCAGAGTACTTTACGTATCAATGTGGATAGTGAGGCATGGCATGAGCAAAGCGATCTCATCGAGAGTAAGCAAGATGATAATCATTTTATAGTTGAAACTGACGAATACGATATTAGCCGGATTCGGTTCGGAAATAATAAAAATGGCCATGCACTGAGTAAAGATTCGATAGTGGAGTGCTTCTACCAGGTGGCACAGGGTGAGTGGGGAAATGTAGGTGCTGACAAACTGACCGGGTTTGATATAAGTACCCATCCACAGGTTGATGCAATATGGAATCCTCTGGATATCACTAATGGTCGGTCGCCTGAACCTGCAGAACAAATCATTCGCCGTGTACCCGAAGCATATCGTAGCCGCCAGTTACGAGCAGTTACCCTGGAAGATTATATCAAACGTACAGAGGAACTCGATACAGTTGACCATGCCGCCGCCGGTTATGTATGGACGGGGAGCTGGCGCACGGTCCGAGTTGTCGTTGATCCTAAAGACACGTCTGATGTAAGTGATGAGCTACGCGTTCAGATTTCACGTCACCTTGATACGGTTCGTTTAATTGGTGACGATATTGAGATTCGTCCGGCTCTATATGTACCACTCGATATTGAATTGAGACTGTGTGCGGATCCGGACTATTGGCCTGAAGATATTGATACAGCATTGCAAGTTGAATTCTCAGATAGTTATACCCCGGATGGTCGTCCCGGGTTTTTTCACCCTAATCAATGGACCTTTGGCCAACCCCTGTATGTAAGTCAGATCGTTGGCCGCGCCTTGTCTGTCACGGGCGTTGAGCGTCTATTACAGATAAGGATCCGTCGGCTCAATCCTAACCCGGGACCGAGTCTGATAACAGTAACAATCAAGCCTGAGGATTTACCTTTCACTCACGATGAAAAAGTAGAAATTGATAAATTCGAGATTATACAAGTTGAAAATGACCCGAGCAGCCTGGAGACCGGGCGAATTGAATTTGACATTGTAGGAGGAAGGGCATGAGTTGTGATCACAAGTGCGAGAAACCTCCAGTGTTTCCTGGTTTGATATACAACAGGCCGGGCCTTAATGAGATTGATTACCGGATTGCAGGTTTTACTGAGATGCGTGCTTATATACTTGATGAAATTAACAAGGCGGAGTCGCTTCAGTCCTGGACGCATCGTGGTGTTGACGATCCGGGCATCGCGCTGGTCGAGAGCGCCTCGATAGTAGGTGATATTCTCACTTTTTATCAACAACTCTATGCCAACGAGTCTTACCTGCGTACGGCAAACTGGCGTGAATCCATCTCTGACCTGGTAAGACTACTTGGCTATCGATTGTCACCCGGAGTCGGTGGAGAAACAACTTTTGCGCTTAAAGTAAAAGGTGACAAGTCGATTCTCGTCCCGACAGGATTCGGTCTCAAGGCACAACTGGAAGGTAAAGATGCACCGGTTGAATTCGAGACCAGTACTGACGTTACAGCTCATCCCCATTTGAGTGAATTTAATGTTTATCGCCCACGGCAAAATCCTGCGATTGCCCCAGGAGTAAATGAGTTCGTTATTATAAGCGGTGATGGTTCAGGTATCGTCGCTGATGATCGCCTGTTGGTTGGTACTGCATCACCCAATGCGACAAATCCAAATCGTGTCAATGATGCCGAGATCATTGTCGTCGATGAAGTGTGTGAATCCTTCGGTGAATACCGGATCAAGGTTAAGGGCGCAATCACCAGGCTAAGCTCGGGTTCTCCAATTATTGCTTACAAACTTGGGCGTTCTTTTCGCCACTTCGGGCATACTGCACCGCCGGTCACGGTCGATACGTCTGGCGCGACAGCAGTTACCCGGTCAACCACTTATCAGCGTCCACTGGACGAGGAGACCGGCACCGATATTGTAGAGCCGTCACTGAAAGAAACAGACTTCCTGATGGATCGGGAAATCGACGATCTGGCACCAGGTAGCAGTATCCTGGTACAAGCAGAATTGATAATAAAAACCTCGGTTAAGGAGAAAGGGAGTAAAAAGGCGCATTTCAATAAAACTGAATTTGAGCGCACCTTTGTCCGAACAATTCAGGGTATTAGCCAAGGAGCCTATACATGGGGCCCTGCATCAGGGGCTTGCACCAGGCTTGAACTGGATGCGGTGCTAGCGTCAAAGATTAAGTCATTACATGGTATGACCCAGGTATTCGAAGTTGATATTCGCACCATGGTGTTTCATGAGGTGATTGATAAACCGATGCAACTCAAGGCTGGCTACCAGCCTACTACGGCCACAACGGGTAAGGAGTTGTATTTCTACGGCACCAGTACGGCACATCAGGCATTAAAAGATCGCCGGTTATTATTGTTCGGGCCCGATGAGAAAATCCAGGCTGTTCAAGTAATGTCGCTCGAATCTGCTTCTACAGCGACTGCCAGACAAGAACGTATGCGCCGCTTCGATCTAGATCAAGATGTAACCTATAGTGATTTTGACTTTGAAAGCCCAGTAGTCACCGCATACGGTAACCTGGTCGATGCAACACAGGGAAAAACTGAAAGTGAGGTTGTGCTGGGCAATGGAGATCAACGCCGTGCTTTCCAGACGTTTCCCCTGCCTAAGACGCCACTTACCTATTTGCTTGATGAGACTCGAACACCCGCTGAAACGCCTGAGCTGACAATTTATGTTGAAGGTATCCTTTGGACACAGGTAGATACGTTGTTCTCGGCCCAGCCGTATGATCATGTGTACATTGTTCGCGAAGATCACGAGTTAAATTCATTTATTCAATTTGGTGATGATATCACTGGTGCACGGCTGCCTTCTGGAAAAAACAACGTGGTGGCAGTCTACCGTACCGGCAGTGGTGCGAACGGCGAACTTAAGGCAGATACAACTCCGCAGGCCACCGGCAAGCTAAAGGAACTCAGCAAGACGTTTCTCTATCAGCGTGTTACCGGTGGTGCAGAGCCAGAAACTGAGGACACTGCGCGCATTGCCGCACCAGGCAAGATGCAAAGTCTGGGACGCCTGGTCGGCTTGAAAGATTATGAGTCTGAGCTACTGGCACTGCCTGGCGTACTCAAAGCCAGGGCAGCATGGATTGCTCCGGATGGTATACCGGTGTTATCCATGGTGGTGCTGACCGAAGGGGGCACTAAGGATGACACTCACAAAGTGGAAGCCGTGTTACGCACATACAATCGTTGCCGTGGTGCAGCCCGGTTCCCGATAGACGTATTACATGGTAGCCGTCAGTATGTTTATCTGGGTATGCATATCGGATTTGATTCGACTTTTCGTGAAGCGAATGTCAAGCTGGCTATTCAACAAGCCCTTGGCGCTGAGACGAGTAACAGTGAAGTAACTGAGCCAGGACTATTTAGTACATTACAACGTCAGTTTGGTCAATCAGTACACCGTTCCCATATCGTAGCTGCTGTGCAGCAAGTTGATGGTGTTGTATGGGTTAAGCTGAAGTCTGCATTTTTGTTGGGCAGCACGATTGATCCAACCGCGTTACTTGTACCTACTACTAAACCGTTGCATAGCCAATTACTTGCTGACGCGACGAGCATCCTGGCGTTGCATAACGCGCATCTGGTGTTGAACTTTGCCAAGCAGGAAATTGCCGGGGAGTGTAGCGCATGAGTACATCTCGTCAGACTCTTTATGAACGGTTGCCTGAGATTTATCGGTTTCGTGATCATGAACAGCAACCGCCACATCAATTACGTGATTACGTTACAGCACTCGATAGTGTGTTTGCCGCTATCAATAATAATATTGAGGCGCTGTATCATGACCACTTCATCGAGACGTGTGCTGATTGGGTAGTACCCTATATTGCTGATCTTCTTGGTACATCACATTTGTCAGGAGATCCATGGAGTCTGCGTGCAGATATCGCGCGAACCGTACATCATCGTCGACGTAAGGGCACACTTGGCGCGATAGAATCTCTGACGCATAGTTTAAGTGGTTGGGCGGTACATACACTGGAACTTCGAGATCGCCTGGTATGGAATCAGCATATTAATCACCAACGTCCTGATTGGGGAGGCAAAGCGCCGTTGCCTGAATTGCTGGATGAGCGCAGGCATCTCCGTGGTGCTATCCGTGGCGGCACAGTGACATTACGCGATCCGGCGCTGCTGAGTTTTCTTAACGGGCCATTCGATCCGTTTGCACATAATGCTGATATCAAACCACTTTCAGGCACAGCGATTCGTTGCAACATTCCCAACCTGGCTATATTCTTGTGGAGACTGCAGGACTATACCTTGCCGAAGATTGTACCGAACTTTGTCAATATAAATGCATTGACGCCATCTGATTCGACCGAAGCGTCGTTTGCCGTACGCTTTAACATTCATCCACTCGGAGAACCGATGGTACTGTTTAACAAACACCGGTTTTATGCGGATGAAGATCCTCCCAATATTTCATCGGCAGATGAGACACCAGGACCAATGCCACAGGCACGGCTCACTCAATCAGTGGATATGCCCGATCTGCCACGTAGTGATTATGTGCGGGTTGATCATTACTCATCCACTGAGCCACCCGTCGCGGAAGATGTTGGTTTGACCATTCATGTGCCAGAGCCGCCATTCGTTGAATGGGATCCAGAAACATCATCCGGTGTGAAGTGGCGCTATCGTGGTGCCAATCTGTGTGATTGGGAAAATACACTGGAACCATCGCTGGGAAAATATGAGATTGTCATCGACCCTGATCTTGGACGAATGATAGTTGGCGTGGGTGGCGCAAACCCGAATGCAGAAGCCGAGCCGTTACGCAAGCAGCTGCTCGTGACGCCAACCTATGGTTTTTCCGGCGACGGTACATCTGCTGCTGTTGGTGCTCATCCAGTATCGCGTATAGATTCACCTGTCGGAGTAATAAAAATCAATTTTAATACGCTAGCCAACGGCAAAGCACTGGAAAAGGAACTTGCTAACCTTGCAAGCATCACTGATACGCGCATTATCGAAATAGAGGATAGCCGTACCTACACGCTTGATCTGAAAAATGTCACTGGCATATCAACGGAGGGTAGCAAGAAGGTTCTGAGGTTGGGCAATTCATTACATATCCGTGCGGCTTCGGGTCAACGCCCAATTATCATACTTGAACGGCCACTTATGTTTCGCGCCGAGGATATTACTCAGGCACCGAACGTGACACTGGAAGGCTTATACATAACCTGGAACCATGACTCGACCCATTTTAACGTCGATAAGGCCCTGATAGAACGCGCTGCTATCAACGAACTGTATATAAAGGAATGCACCCTGGATCCGGGCAGCCACCTGGCTCTGGATCCGGGAAATATGGATGGAACCAGGCAGGCCCGACGATATGGGTTACGACTAACTAACGATTATGGATTTAGCGCGGGGGTTGATGTTGCCACTTTCCTCAAAACCTTACACGCGTTTAGCGAAATCCCCAATGTCAGGCTCGAGCATACCATTTGTGGCCCCATTGCGATGGATGATGGTTATACATTATCACTGAGTCATTCGATTATCGATGCGGCCAGTGGCGTAGGCGATCCGACACCGGAACTGGCACTGCATGCTGCGACCGGTGACAAGGAACAAAATTGGGGGCCAGAATTAGAAATTAAAGGCATGACCAGTTTTGGTCGCATGCGGGTAGAGAAGGCAAGTGGCGAAGGTGGTATCTGGGTGCATCGTCTTCAAGTACATAACACTCAGATCGGTTGCATTAAGTTCAGTTATTTCTCAGGCAAAAAAGATCGATTGCCGCAACACCATGCCTGCGTCTTTGGTCAGCAGGCATTCCTGAGTTTTGTCAGTGAGACCTTCGGTCAGGCTGGCTATTCACAAATACGACTGCGTAGTGATGAAAAGATTTTATATCAGGGACCGAACCGCGATGAGATGGGGGCATTTGGTTACCTGTTAAATAGTCATAAATGGAAGAACATTAATATTCGTTACCGGGAATTTATGCCAGTCGGGATCAAACCGGTCCTGGTTCCTGTGACATAGGAGATATACCATGAAAGGCGATTTCTCAAAATGGTCCTACGACCCAACGGACAATTATACCGGTGTGCTGGAACAACAGGGGCGGGCACGCATTGATCAGGACGCTAATGCGGCGACTCAAATTGTTAACCATCTACGTACCACGCTGGTGCAGGATGCGATTGGTACTGGTGTGGCCGCCGTTCCTGAGTCGATGCCAGACGGGTTTAAAGTTATAAAGGCTGTCTCGAGTGGTAGCGAGGTTAAAGTCGTTATGAAACCAGGGCGGGTCTGGGCTGATGGGATTCCTCTTACTTCACCAAGTACATCTGACAATACGAACATGTTAGCCGAGTATCTCGGTCCACCAGTTACTGGTGCAACACCGGAAATGAATTCCATAAAAGCTGGGGTTCGTGATGCTGTTGTGCTTGAAGTATGGGAAGAGGCAGTGAATGCGTTTCAGGATACAAGTCTGATTGAAACAGCCCTGGGTGGTGTCGATACGAGTGAACGCATTAAGGCATTTTATTCTTTAAGATTGTTACGTCTCGGAGCAGATGAGGATTGTGATGATATTGCAGATCGCCTGGCGAAAGAATTACCAAAAGGCAAACTGACAGCAAAACCAGCTGCTGAAACCATCATCAGTGGTGATTGCCCAATTGAGGCGGGTGGTGGTTACAGTGGTTTCGAGCATTTTTTATACCGTGTAGAACTAACAACGCCTGACGCGAGTGGCAATGCCCGATTCAAATGGTCAAGCTATAATGGCAGCCTGGTTGGGAGAGGTAAATTTACAGCCACACCAGGTGACGCTACTAAAGGTACGCTTGATATCCGCGCCAATGATCAAATGATCAATCATTGTGGCCTCAATGAATTTTACTTCGAGGCGCTTAGCTTTGATCCCAAACTTGGTCGGTGGGGGGTGGTAATGACCGCAGAGGCTACCTTGCCTGAAGATGGTCAATTATCCCTGACAGATGTGGATCAGATCGGAGCGATTGGAACCGATCCAGTTTTTTTCAGACTTTGGAACGGTACTGGCTTGATCAAGGATTTTCCGAAGGGTCTGGCGACTGCGAATGAACTCAATGATGGCATGTTATTGGAGTTTGATGCTCCCGTGGCGGGTAATACCAACTACCTGCCCGGGGATTATTGGACATTCCCTGTACGCGCTTCGGGGGTCGATTTTGATCTATCGGAGCTACCAACCAAGGCCGAACCACAAGGCGTGAAATATCAGCGTGTGCCGCTGGCTATTCTTAACTGGACCGGGCCGGCAGTGACGCTCTCTGCTCCAAGTACTATCCAGGACTGCCGCGAAGAATTTCCCCAACTGGTCAATGTAAACAAGGGTTGTTGTATCGATGTAGCGCCTGACGAAGATCTGCATGCAGCGGTACGCAAGGTAAAAGAAGCTGGTGGAGGTTGTATTTGTTTGCTACCCGGTGTGCATACACTTAACAGACCGATTGACCTGTCTGGTGAATCAGGGATATGTATCAAGGGCTTCGGTATCGTGAGCCAGCTCATTATATCAGCCAAAAATAAAACATCTGTATTTAATTTAAGCAATGCTCACGATATCTGCTTCGATGGGTTTGCCATCATGAGCAAGGGTAAAGCACCGATATGGCGTTGCGCCCAGACAACTGAACTAACTATCGCAAATATGTTCGTGTTTGCAGCACTGCAAGGTCGCCACGCCGTTATCGTTACAAGTGGTGGTGCCGGGTCACGCTGGCTGCTGGAAAACAATCTCTTTATCGCACCATTGGGCTTAAGTGGATTATCTGTATATCAGAGTATCTTTCGTAATAACTACTGGCTTGGCGTACATGGTGGTATTGATTTGCAGAACATGTTGGAAGTCGTGATCGAATATAATTATTTTCTTGGCATTTCTGATGCTGATCTGAAAGAATTTCTGGCGTTGTCTTTCGAGGTTAGCTTCAGAAAGGAATTTACCTCGCAAAATATTTTTCAGTCTATGCTGCAGTTCTTTACCGCGCAAAATACGGCTGCCATTTCGACACGCTATAACGCCATTGATATATCAAGTGGATTAGATCTTACGGTTACCGGGAATCGAATGGTCGGGCGTATCGGGCTGGGTTGCGAGGTAATCGAAAATTCCAATATCACCAATAATGACTTTCTAACGACGCTGTTTGGAGCATCTTGCGGTATTGTCCGCAACCTTGTATTCAGTGAAAACCGAATTGGCTTATCTGTACCGAATAACATCAGGGCCGGGGTGTTGTGTAAGTTGGGGCTACGGGTTATCAATGACGTAATAGATTGTCGTATTTTGCATAATAGTTTTGATAATGTTGAAGAAGGGATTGTCTTTGAGAGCGACTTTGCTGGGCGTAAGGAAACCATTCGTGATTTTTCGATTAAGGAATTCGTTGGAAGTTCTGATTCAAATTATAGTTCAAAAAAAGCACTCAAGGAATCAGAGGCATTAACCAAAAAGTCTAAAGACAAGCAGGTTCTTCTCAAAAGCACTTATTTCGTCATTGGTAAATGTGCGCGCACCCGTATAGAAGGAAACCATTTCCGTGCCAGAAAATTAGCTATTGAATGGTCTGGCACTAAAGATGTCATCGACTTCAGGATTACTGATAACGCAATAACGGGTTGTCAGCAAGCGGCAATACAGATTGAACCAGACGACAGGATAGGGTTTATTGCTGAACCGGTTGAGACCAAGGTGCGCCTGGTCGAAAAAAATCGTTTCGATATATTTGGTGTGGCGGTACGCTCAACTATTGGTGGGGTTCGTGTTGAGCATAACGATATACGTATCCGAAAACCGAAGAAGATGGGCATCAGGGACAAGGATGTTACAAAGGTGCTTGGTGAAAGATTCTACTTTAATCCTGATTTGTCTAAGGCGGTTTCTAATGCTGATTACAGCGGTAGCCGAATGTATATGAAGGAGGCGAGTAATGCAGCACGAAAAAATCCCGGTGCCATTAATACCAATGAATTTGCCGAGGTTGTAAAGAAGGATTATGTCGATGCTAATGCGCCATATAAAGGGGATAGCCGTGCAGATGATCTGAATTTGATGATGACACTTGCCAATGCCGGTGCATTAACATTGTTACTTAACTTTGCTGAGTTTGGCTTCTTTAAGGCCAATATTAATGCTGAAGGTTTTGCCGTAAACCTGGGTGGCATTCAGAACCGGGTCAATGGTAATACACTCTATAGTGATAATGCTGATATCGAAAGCGGGGTGCTCTTCCATTTACTATCTGGAGAGGCGCGTGAAAATAATATTTTGGTGCAGCGTGTCGGACTTATGATGAATGCCAAGGCAGGACAGGCGTCGCAGGATGTACGCATCGAAGGCAATACCCTGAAGGTGCTTGGGCCACAATCCAGTGGCGGGGCATCAGAAATTGCTTATGCACTCTCCATTCCCACCCTGAAGCCGGGTAACCTCACGATCCTGGATAACTATTTCGAAGGGTCGGTAATGGTGGGTGCTGAACCTTTTGCTTCACTCGGGTTAAAACAAAAAACGGATGTTAACTTTTTTCCAGGGATTATCTATTACAACGCGATGAAATATGATTCTGCTAACTACGCAAACGTAACCTACAACAAGGCACAGCCGAAAAAAGAAAACCCGACCCCGGTGAAGGAGAATGTTGTGTTCGGCCTGATAGATTTGGTTTTGCAAAATCTCTGGGATAATGATCCACACGATACCCGTCCCGTTGTACAGTTTGCAGATAACCGGGTGGTGCGAGGTTGGGTCGCCATTGCACAATCAACGGCTGGTGCATTCTGGACAAAAGCCGCATTAAAGCAAAAGGCCTCGACATCCATGGTATTAACCCTTACGAGTAATACCTTTGATTATTGGGCACGAGTAACCGGATACGACCTGATCCTGACTGGCAATCATAGTCAGTCGGCGATTCAGTACCGCGTAGGAAACACGCTTGAGCATGTTGCGAATATCCCCTCACCGAAGACATTCTGAGCCAGAGGATTACGATTATGAAGGAAACACGCATACCAAATCTTAATATCGACCCGGTTGGCGTTCGTCTGGAACGTATTGTCGAAGAAAAAAAATCAGCTAACGACGAGGCCCTGGGCAGGATTAAGTCGCTTACGGGTAATTGGGAAGAACTGAACAAGTCTCTTGAGTCAGATATCAAGGATGAGTTTGAGTTAATGGATCTGGAAGATCAGGCGTTGGCCGAAGCCCTCGAAGACCTGAAGGAAAACCGTAATAATCCGGATAAAGAATCATTTATAATAAGTGGCAAGGTATTATCTCTGAATGAGCAAGTCGGCCTACCCAATGTCAATGTCATCCTGTTACAAAAAAAGGAAGGAGAAGGCACACTTTTGGGTACGGCTGTCACGGATACGCTGGGTAACTTTGCGTTCAGTTTAAATGCCAGGGATGTTGCGGGCTCTGGACAGCGCCGATTACAAGTAGAGTTTCAGGTGGTTGCCGGTGATGGCTCGTTGTTACACAGTGAGGTTGCTTCTCTGACACCTCGGCTGGGCGGTGTTGCCCAGGTGACGCTGGCTATTGCGGAAACGGGTGCGGTTTCCAACCAACTCGAAGCAGGCAAGGCAGTAAAAGACAGTATCCTGGACAGCCGTGATCTGGTTGCTTCGCGGGTTGAGAACATGCGTGGTGCCAATGATGCCCTGACAAAAATGGCTGAAATTACGCGTGATGAGTTGGACATCCTGCATGAAGAATTGGCAGTTACCCCCCCAAAGGTTATGACTACGCTTGTCAAGCCAGCACTGGAACCAGAATCAGGGCCGGTAACAACAAGGCCAACCACGACACCGACACCTGTAGTTGAAAAACCAATAACGGATGAAGGTGGCAGTGATAATGATGAGCCGGCTCGGCCTGATAGGCCGACCAGACCGACCAGACCGGCTAGGCCAACAAGATCATCGCACGAACTGATTGATATTGACGGCATTGGCCCGTCACGAGTCAAGCAACTTAAGCGGGCAGAAATCAGGGACATCGAAACATTTATTAATACGGATGACAGTAAGCTCACCAAGATCCTTGGCGATCTGGATTTCAAAGCAATGAAGGAACATGGCAAGAAGTTGTTGAAGGACACATGATGAGAACTCTCATCGGTTAATTCCTTATTATGTCGGTTACTGGTGCACAAAAAAAAATTGAATCGAAAGCTTTGGCTAATAAAGCGAAAGCAGAGCCCGTTAGTATTGCCACTGAAGCAATAACGCCGATTAATGCACAATCAATCCAGCGCAAAGCAGATTGTGCTTGTGGTGGAAGTTGCCCGCGATGCCAGGCACAGGCGCCTGGTATCCAGCCCAAACTATCCATTAGTGAGCCAGGTGATCCTTATGAGCAGGAGGCCGACCGCGTTGCTGATCAGGTCATGCGCATGCCCGATCAGCAGATACAGCGACAGGAAAGGAATGAAGAAGATGATGATACATTAATTCAACAAAAATCAGCTGGTGATGTTGCACCTGGCGTGTCAGCTTCGACAGCTGCCGTCATTCAATCACTAAAGGGCGGAGGGCATCCGCTGCCAAAATCAACCAGAGGTTTTTTTGAGTCGCGTATTGGCGCCGATTTCTCTAGTGTCCGTGTTCATAATGATACACATGCTGCCGATGCAACGAAATCAGTCAAAGCCCGTGCGTTCACGTTGGGAAATGATGTTGTATTTGGTGCGGGTGAATATGCACCCGACACCTTGCCCGGTAAGAAATTACTCGCACATGAATTGACACATGTTGTGCAACAAGGTGCTGCGAGCAGATATCTCCAGCGACAATGCTTGAGTGGTAGTGTGTGTGGTGAGCCAGATGAAAGTGAAGAGCCTGAAGCGGAGGGTGGCGAGGCTACATCAGCAGAAGAAGAGACGCCGACACCGACAGCGACAGAAACCGTACGCCCTGTCACCAGGCCAATACCAGGTAGTCCTGGAGCCTTCGGCGATGAAGCGTCTGAGGCAAGAGAAGCTGAACGAGAACGAAGAACCCGCGAAGAGCCAGAATCAACCGGGCAAGGCCGACGTGCCACTTTTATTGAAAGTTATGCCCGTGATCAAGGAATATCTTTAGCACCTATTCACGGAATTTATATTGATCAAACCATCATAGTGGCAGGAGGATATCATTGGAGATGCGGAAACTTCCGTCATTTTTCCGAACCATTCACAGGAGACAGGAATGCTAGTTGTCTGTTTTTTCCTGAGAGCCGTGAAAGCGAAGCACAACAGTTCCTGGAAAACCCCGATGCGGAAAATATTGGCGATGCTTCGCGGGAAAGCTGGCGGTTGTGGATGAATGAGATGCTGGTACATGAATTACAACATGCTGTTTTTCGCGCATCGACGCGTCCGGATAGCCCGGAAGGTCGATGTTCACTGCGTACCATCGTATATAGCGGTAGACGTGTTTATAGTGTAGAACATTTTCTTAGTGAGTTGAGTTCCATTCTTAGTGAATTTACGGTCAGGTACCGAGAGAACCCTCCACATTCTTTAGAGGGCATGAACTGGTGGTTTAACAACAGGGTTACCAGAGGCGGTGAAAGTATTGGCGGCATCCTGACCAACCTGCGTTGTGTTTGTGATTGTTCGGAAGTGGATGAATACGTCAGGCAAACCGAGGAATTCACGGCGGATCCGTGGTCAGATATAGAACGTGCCTATTTAAATGCGGCACTGCAACGACAGCCCAATCTAGATTGGCCTGTTACGCCCATTGCAGCCTCACTCACTGAGCTAAGAGAAGTACTTGAAGCACGCCAGCCGGGGCGAAGACATACCTGGTCCATCACCCCCCCACCCACTAGTTTTACCGCGGGGTATGCCAGGTATGGTGAAACAGATTCGTTTCTTGGTCGTGCTGGAGTCGATTTTGGTATCCCGCTTGATGAGTTGCGACGTTGGGCTATTTCGGTTGGTCTTAGCGAGACATTTTTACTGTCTAATGATTATCAGAGTTTCCTGACGGGTGTTCGCGCAGGAATGTCCATGACATTTCCGGGCGGGACTAGTCATTCATTTCGTGTCGGTGCCTTTGGTGAATTTGGTGGTGCAGCATCAAGGAGTCTGGAGCCTGGTGCTAGCGATGAATTTACTCCTGATATATATAGTCAGGCCGGGTTAACACTTGGGTATACATCACCTGCTGACGAAACGGCACGACTAAATCTTGGTGTTGATATTTTGGGTGGAACCACTTTCGGGGTTGGAGGAGCAACAGCCAGGCCCTGGTTTGGTGTCGGATTACGATTTGGCTTAGAGTTCTTTGCCGGTAGTGAATAATTGAATTATTCCTCAATACGAGAGAAATGTTAATGTCACATGCAGTCGTAAAAAAAGAAAATAATCACAAACATACTGGCATTATACCTAATAGATCGCTTTCAGCTGTAGTGCGCGAAAAAACGGAACAATTAGATTTACCTTTCATTCAGCGAAAATCTAGTTGTGCCTGCGGCGGCACTTGTCCAAATTGCCAAACAGGGCAGCGCGTACAAACTAAACTAAAAATCGGTGCGCCCAATGATATATACGAACAGGAAGCAGAACGCGTTGCCGACCAGGTCATGCGTATGCCTGATCAACTGATACAACGCCAGGAATTGCCAGAGAAGGAAATGGAGGACGGGGAAGACCTTGTTCAGACTAAACCCCTAACCACCACAATTACACAACGGGTCCAGCGCGAGGAAGTGGAAAATGTAGGGGATGATGAACTGTTCCAGGAAAAATCAACGGGAGAAACTGCCCCAGGCATGTCATCTTCGACTGCATCTCGGATTCAATCTTTTAAAGGTGGGGGGCATCCGCTGCCAAAATTAACCCGAGGTTTTTTTGAATCGCGTATCGGTGCCGATTTTTCCGAGGTGCGTGTGCATAACGATACGCGTGCAGCCGATGCAGCCAAGTCGGTTAATGCGCGTGCATTTACGTTAGGAAACGATGTCGTTTTTGGCGAGGGGGAATATACACCTGAGACGTACTCAGGTAAAAAATTAATCGCACACGAATTGACCCACACCATTCAGCAGTCTGGCGTACAAAACACGTTGTGCCGAACACCGGGGGCTCCTGCACCTGCCACACCCGCTGCCCCGGTTAATAGCACGTCAGGCCCGATGTCGAGAGCTGAATTCGATCGACGCATGATGAGCGAATATGGCGTTACTACGATTCGAACCGGTACCTACGCTGATCAGAATGCCAGTGTCTCGGGTACGATTCCAGTCGCGACATGGGCGAGCTGGAGCCCAGCTGACCCTTCCGAGGTCTATCGATTTATATTGAATGCATTCGATGAGTTTGCGACAACCTTTAATGGTGTACCGAATGTCACAGATATTGTGTTTTACCAAGTGTATTACGATAGCAACGCTGGGTCACCTGTCCCTGATCAGGATGTCGGTGCATCCTATGGTGCGGGTCAGCTTGCAATCTATGACAACACCACTTCAACAGCACGAATGGGTTTGCCTCATGCACGAAGTAACACGAGCGGCACCTACACAGGTGCGCCAATACTGACGCAGTCGGGCACAGGTTCTTCACCGGGCGCCCCGGTTGGATATACAAGCATGGAGCAGTCGGTTAAGCGTGTGATTTGGCATGAACTGGGGCATGGGTTGGCAGAAACGGCAAGTAACGCGTGTGGCACAGCAGCAGCCCCAGATCCAAGTATGTTGACAGATTATGCCGCAGCCGTTGGATGGTTGGCGGGTAAACTTTATGATATTGGTAATGCAACCGTCGCCGCTGATCTGGCCGCCGGGCGCACACCTGCGGCAAACATGGAAATCACCGAAGCGAGTTGGAACCATCCACAGTGGAATGAGCAGCCTGTTAGTGGCTACATGGTCTCAGGTGGTTATGGGGAAGATTATGCAGAAGCCGTACGTACATTCGTTGAAAATCCTGCCTTGCTTTTGGCCAGGTCGCCAGCACGCCATGCCTTTATATCGACACGCGTCGCCACATTGTCTCCATGTTTACGCCAGGTATCATCAGCAAGTAGCCCAGCAACACCCGGCACGTCAACAACAACGCCGAGTCCGATTCCGGCTTCTAACCCGGGGCAGGGCGTACCCCCTACATCGACACCAGGCTCTTCTTCTGTACCCAGTCCAAACCTGACGCCTTCACTACCGCCAGGGCCCGGCACCCCGGGCAGTCTATCTGCATTATCGTTCCCGCTTTTGTCACCAAACCCGGACCTGATTAACTGGCTGCCGATACGTGGTGAACTAAATGCAAGGGGAGCACCGTTTGACGATGTTATGCAAAGTTCAATTGTTTCTTTATGGATGAACAATTACAGCTTTTTAAATGGCGTTATCGGGCTATCGGATGAAAATGCGGCGTTCTGGACCAATAGAACCATACCCCTGGCGGTGGGTGCCGGGCTTAATCGGGATTATCCAACGATGGTCGAGCAGATGGACAGAGAGCTAAATACGTCATCTATCAATATACCCGTGTCGGATATCGTATTATATTTGATTAACAGGTAGGTAAATTTGTTTTGTGTTAGTCTTTATTTATACTCATTTTGGGCAGAATGGGGAACTGTAGTTGAGTAAATAGAGTCAGGTCGTTTAGTGGACGATACGAATAGTCATACAGGTGGATTCAACCATGTATAGCATTCAGACAGAGAAACAAAAAACTTTCTCACCCAGGCATACACCATCGCGATCGCGATGGCAGGCTTACCCTGATGTTTCTCCCAACACAATTCAACGAAAATCTTCATGTGCCTGCGGCGGCGCTTGTCCTAAATGCCAGGCTGGAGAAGCGATTCAAGCAAAACTCAACATCGGTGCGCCGAATGACAAGTATGAACAGGAGGCCGATCGTATTGCTGAGCAGGTCGTGAATATGAATAGCCATGACCATGGTGTCGGGAATGTAGCTACTCTAACTGGAATCACAGGAACAGAACCATTTATTGCCAGGGCACCATCAAAAGCAGGTGCGAGGTTGCCAGATGGCGTAGCACCCCAATGGCCTGAGGTGGCGAGCTATGTACAGAATGACCTGAATAAAACCGGTTTTGGTACTGACTGGTTTGCAAAGAAATCCGCCATTGCCAGGCAAGCTATCCTGAACCTGTACGTAAAGTTAAAAGGGCTGGACTTATGGCGTTATGTTGAATCAAATGCCAAGACATCTTCAGAGTCCACGCTGGAATTTAAAGCAAAACACCATGAACTTCGAGAGGTGTTGACTGACAGGGAAGACTTTACCGATCCCGATGACTCGTTGACGAAATGGTCATCAAGAGAAAAGAAGGCGAGTGCCTCACTGCATTTCAAACACTTTAAAGGCTGGCCGGAGAAGCAGGTGCAGGCACATATTGATCCAATAGGCGTTCATGGCTCTTCAATACCAATTATCGGTCCTCTCATTCTTGGGATACGTCATTTACTTGACTATTCAGGGTATAAAGAAACTTTCCGTATTCGCAATATTTTACTGGATGAAGGCTGGGACCCGGTCGGTCTGTCGGGGGTTACTGCCTCACCAGTTATGCGAAAAGCAGAAAATGACAACAATCGTTCTTCTGTACCTGATGCCGGTGTAGGCATAACACCCGTGAATAATGGTCAACCGCTACCTGCAACAGTGCAAAATTACTTCGAACCTCGTCTTGGCTACGGCCTCGGCGGGGTGAGAATACATACAGATACCAATGCCGCCAGGTCTGCGCAATCGATAAATGCCCGCGCCTACACACTGGGAAATAATGTTGTATTCAACAAAGGTGAATATTCACCTGGTACACACGAAGGAAAAAAACTACTGGCACATGAGCTGACGCACGTTATTCAGCAACAAGGCACTAACCCGATGATTCAACGAGAACCGGTTTTCCCTGATGAGACATGCAGTAAGGGAAATGTGCAGGAAAGGATTGTGCGTGATACGGCCAAAGCTTTGGAGCTTGTTAGTAATGCAGTAAGTGCAGCTCGTGATCCTGATGCAGTGGCTGGCACGCTTGGAAGAATCTTTCATCTCGATATGAGTGATGAGCATGATAGAAATACCCTATTTAATGACAGAGTTGTAAAAAACCTTGAGTCGATGAAGGATTTGTTGAGCAGCCAGATAATAAATCGTTGCGATGAAGATAAAAAATGCGGATATCGGGCAGGTGTTCCTGGTGTGGGTATGCCTGATGAAGGGGTATACTTTTGCCTGAATATGTTTAAGTTTATAAATATGACGCTCCCACACCAGGTTGTAAACTCGATTCTTCATGAATATGCGCATATGGCCGGGGTTTGGCATGGTGTTGAAGGAGAAGTTATAAATGAAAATTCGGTCACAACAAGGGGACTGGACAAGGATGAGGCAACAAACCATGCTGAAGTTTATGTGCAGTTCATCAGGGCAGTCCAATAAGTAATATGATAGGTTGATGGTATAAGTCTTGAATATGAACAGATTAGTTACCATGGGTGGGGTAATAGAATATGTCGGGTACTATTGCACAATACAAATCTGAGCATTCTGTTCCATCTACCCATTCGAAGGCTGTGCCTCCCCAGCCAGTCTTTAATACCTCAGCATCAACTGATATTCAGTTTATTCAGCGAAAAACGCAATCTTCAATTATTCAACGCAAATCTTCTTGCTCCTGCGGTGGCGGTTGCCCCCAGTGTCAGGCTGAATTATTAAGCACCCAGGCTACACCTGTAATCCAACGTGCTTTAATACCACGACCGGAGCTGGAGCGTCTTCCATCCACACCGGCACCAGCTAACACTTCAGCCCCACAGCCAGCTGTAGTGCAAATGCTGCAATATATTATTGATGAAGTTCAGAGTGCCAGTGCCGAAGTAGAGCGAACCCCATCTCGATACGAGCCTGATTTGCTGCGTTTACTGCTGGATGAAAATGAAGCCCATCATCGTATTGCAAATACGACGTTAAATTTCTTTTTGCATCGATTTTCTGATGTTTATAGATTATTAACAGATGATTTTCGACGCCAGGTCAATATGGAAATTGAGGATCCAGTTCTAAGGGAAGAAGAGTACAACACTGAAATTACTGACGCTGTATATGGCCGATATCTTTTACCTGTTGCCCAAAATTACATGGATAGCAACCCTCGATTTGAACAGCGTCTGGAACAAGAGAGGCAACGACGAGAGCGTAGGCGCTACAGACCTATTCAGCAGGGAGAAGAGCGAGCCTAAGTGCGAACTGAGCTGAAAAAATTAACATCTGCAGCGGCTTTCGTTAAAGCGAAGGCCAGGGCGAGCAGTGTTGTTACGGAACTGTCAGCACCAACTGCATCACCATTTTTACAGCGCAAAGCCGCCTGTGCGTGTGGTGGCAGCTGCCCTCAATGCCAGGTTGAAGCCAGCATTCAGCCCAAACTTAAAATTGGTACGCCTGATGACAAGTATGAACAAGAGGCAGATCGCGTCGCTGATCAAGTCATGCGTATGCCTGAGCAGATCGTGCAACGACTGTCTATGGACGAGGAGAATGAAGAGGACCAGGTCCAAACTAAAAACACCAGTAACACTGTGCCTGTGATGACACCATCAGTAAGTGCAAATATTCAATCACTACAAGGTTGTGGGCATCCACTCTCTATGGGGGAACGAAATTTCTTTGAACCTCGTTTCGGTCGTGATTTCAGTGGGGTACGCTTGCATACCGATGCCTCGGCAGCGAGTATTTCCCGTCGAATAAATGCTCATGCCTTTACACTTGGTAACAACATTGTTTTTTCATCAGGCCAATATGCGCCACAAACCAACAAGGGACGTCAGCTGTTAGCCCATGAACTCACCCATGTCGTGCAACAAACACCAAATATACAGAGAGCATCAAAGCGCTCTAGCAATCGGTTAGGTATTCGCCAGCACCTGTCCAAGAATATGATTGCCGGAGCCTGGCAGATTTTGCATGGCCAACGTCGATTGTTACCCAACGGACAAACTGATGAACAATTGTTGCTTGCCGCCTTCAGGCAGATTTGTCCACTGGCAACTTTTTCTGCAGGGGAAATATCTGTTCCTTTGACTGGCGCAGCACCGTCAGGCCGACAAAATGGTTGTCAATGTCTGCGTGATATTGAAAGGTGGTTGCCTCGCATGAAGATTAGTCGTCCCCCAGCGACTATCGAGGCTGAGCAGCATGGCTGGAGTTCCACCCAGCCCCGGGCTGATCCTGTCTGGGTTAAGGTACGTCACCCTGACGATCCCTTTTCATGGGGTTACTGGACGAATATCACAGAAAATAATCCTGAAGAACGTCGTCATCAAAAACCATTTTGGCAGACCCTGGCACATGAAATATGTGGTCACGTTTGGAGATATGTGAGAACTGGTGGCAGGCGCACTGGTGGACGCGGTGGTCCTCGTGGTCATGACCCGGCTATTGAGGGTGAGAACCTTATTGCCGGAGAGCATGGTGTTGTACCTTCCGAACAGAGGGGCTTTGAACATGAAAGGGGTGACAGGCCTGCGACCGAGCATGCAGGTGAATCATTTATCACGGCAACGGTCAGTGGGTTCCAGCATCGTTCTGACGCAACGGCGCCAACCAATGCACCGGGTGTTGTCAGCTCGGCGGCGGCGACCATCGCGTTGAGATTGAATACGCGACGCCCGCTTCGTGTTGAACTGGAAGGTTTTGCGTATGCAAATGAAGGCGGTAGTACGCTTGCTGAAGCGCGGGCCAGGTCAGTCATGCTGGACATGATTATGAGTGGCATTCCTTATTCCCATACTACGGTAGGATCAACGCAGTCTATCAATACCTTCCGGGTCCTTCCTGGCAAGGTGTCACCAGGCAGTTCACAGCAAATGACATCAATGCCGGGCCGCAAGGTGAAAGTCTACCTGTTTCATAACCCGCGTTCGGCCCAGCATGATTTGCTTCCTGCAAAGGTGTTTTTTGATACTAACCAGACTGCTGTTAGAGGCGTAAGCCAGGGTACTCTGAATACGGCTGCCTCTTTTCTTGTTGCCAATCCAACATTAAGTGTTGAACTAATCGGACGGGCAGATTCTAGAGGACAGGCAAGTTATAACTTGCAGCTTGCAAAACTACGTGCTGAGTCGGTTGCCCAGGAACTGCTGAACCGGAATGTGAATGCGTCTCAGATCAGAACAGTTACTTCACAAGGTGAATCACAAGCCAGGGCCCAGAGTACGATCACTACTTGGCAGGACAGGCATGTGGAGATTCGTCTCTAAGCCAGCTATCAAGGCGAGGTAAAATGGCGCTTGCCGTTGTACAAAAAAAAACTGTTCCCAAGGTCGCGACCATCAAACCCAGGGTAGTGACGCCTGCGGTAGACACTGATCTCGCCGTAGCACTGGAACGTCCGGTAATCCAGCGCAAGTCAGCCTGCGCCTGCGGTGGGTACTGCCCTCGGTGCCAGGCCCAGAATCTCAATATTCAACCCAAACTTAACGTTGGTGCACCTGATGACAAATACGAACGCGAGGCAGATCGAGTAGCTGATCGTTTCGTCAACGGAAAAAGAGTCGAACAACCACTTTCTACATTGCCCTCACAGCTACAACGTAAGCCATTGGAAACAGGAGAACAAGAGCAAGAAGAAGAAGCAAAAGCAAAAGCAGAGCCTATCCTGCAATTTAAACCACAGGGCGCGATGCCTGCAGAAGACTTTTCTGTAGCTGATGCCGACCTGAAAATTTTACAGGGCAAGGGCGAGGGCTT